>ULUE01024268.1_pt1 | contig 19382 bp, 19 predicted proteins | sample 1958211 | NCBI WGS metagenome assembly ULUE01 (sample SAMEA4835752, study PRJEB28245) | human gut metagenome | biome: gut microbiome; material: fecal sample | place: Denmark | collected 2008 | reverse complement strand
GCAACAAGCATCCTTCTCTTTCAGCTCGGTCAATTCCGATTTGCGAAACACAAGTTTATTTTTCTTCCATTTTGTCTAAAAGCAGATTGATTTTTTTGAGAATCAAGTATGTGCAGGAAATAATGAGAGAGATTAACAGTGTGACTGCTGTATAAAGTGGGTAAAAATAAGAGTTTATAAAGTCATCTCCACCAGGAATCAGTGACCCAACAAGTCCACCGAATAGAAGATTTCCATATAAGAAAACAAAAAAGCTGATACATCCAATCATGACTGCTTTAGATGATGGTTTCATATTGAAAATACCTCCTATTCCAGATAAAACACCCCATCGGGGTTATAACTCGTTCCGTCCGCAGTGATTTCAATGCCGTAGTGGTCGTAAACATTTCCCTCAGTATCCATATCAATCCAGCGGTTGTTCAGATCCTGCTCACTCATCATGCAATAGCCAACGCACGCCGGATCGTTAAAGTAAAATACATAACCCGGCTCCTGCTTCTGGTAGCCGACACAGATGACCCAGTGCCCCTCGGCCAAATAGGTGTCCGCATCATCGGAATTTTGGGTGTTGTAGCCATCCTCTGCCGCGGCCCATGCCTGAATGCAGAGCAGCACAGGGTGCCCCTGGTACAGAGCCGAAGCCAGTTCTGACGTGGTTCGGTTCTCCTTTGCCGTGACGGTTACGCTGTTTTCCTCAAAAAAGCTGACAATGCTGCCTGGCGGGGTTCCGGCTTCCTCGCTGGTGCCAAGTTCTTCCTCATAGGCGGCAAGGTTCCAATCGGCCTGGTATGGGTCCAGCCAGTTCATCACCATCTGCACGCAGGTGGTCCCGCAGGTGTAGCCGCCATACTGGCGCAGGTTCGGCATGTCGATAAAGACATCGGCATCCTGGGTCTGCCCGTCATAGGGTGGCTGAACGGATGACTGTTCCGCAGCTGGCTCTGCGCAGGCGGATAACAGGAAACATGCGGCACAGGCAAAAGTGCCAAGTATCAAGATGCCATATCGCTTTTTCATTCGGCTCACTCCTTACTATTTGATACATAGGATCAATGATTTTCTGTGGATTGCTTTTTGAAAAAATGGAAACCGCAGCAGTCGCCGCCGGTACTTAGTTTTTTTGTAAATGTAAAGCCGATTTTGTTCAGCCTGCCGTATGTTGTCAGCATCGCAAAACAGGCGGCACAGCTCCGGGCAGCCGTGTTTGGAGCAGGCGGTGTGCCAAAGGCATTTTTGAATCGTGACATCAAAGCAGCCCCGACCGCAGTGCTGTGTACGTTCCCACCCTGACGCTGCCGAATGATTGAATCAGGAAAGCCCGAGTCTGCGCCTGCTGTTCGATTTTCATGGTGTCAGTCTCCCTTGCAGTCCGGTCCTTAACCCCGGCAGCCCGGCTACAAACTTCTCGATTTCTGCGTTCACAAAGGCCGGATTATCGGCATTGGAATTGTGCCCTGCATCCTTGACCCAGGTCAGCGGCAGATGTTCGCCCGCAGCCCACATCGGGTTGTAGCGCTTGGTAGCGCCGGTTTTGTCGTGCTCGCCGCACAGCAGGATGCAGGGGCAGGTGATATCGTACCCAAGGTCTGCCCCAATGGCCCCGGCCAGCATGATGAACCCGTGTTTCATCAGCCCGCAGAACTCATCCCGGCTGTACTGGGCCACCATCTCACGCATGTTCTGTTGGGCATATTCGGTAATGCCAATGCCCTGCGCAGCGGCATTGCGCAGCATTTTCCAGGGCATGGCGCTGTAAACGGGGGCCATATGGTTCAGCATCCAGAACTCTTTGTCGCTCATGTATTTGCGCTTGAGCGGGGCGGAGTCAATAGAAACAAAGCCGCGCACCTCGCCGGGGTAAGCCTGAATGTACGCCTGTGAAAGATACCCGCCGACCGACTGTCCCACCAGCACCGGTGCGGTGATGCCCTCCGCCTGCAGGATGGCATGCAGCCAGGCGGCCTTTTGCGCCAGGGTGAAGTCCATCACAAAGGGGCGGGATTTGCCGTGGCCGGGGGCATCCCAGGCAAGCAGGTTATAGGTGGATTCAAACGCTTCAACCTGTTTGTCAAACAGGCGGTGATCCGCCGTCAGGCCGGGCAGGAACACCAGCACTGCCCGCCCCGGTTGGAAATCATTCATCCAGTAGTGGATCACGCCGTTTGGCACTGCGTGAGTTTTTTCTGTCATTTTTGGTATCCCTCCCGGTGTGGTTTTCTGGTTCTATTGTAGCATAACTGCGGCGCAAATGCATTGCCGGGCGCAGATTTTATAAGGGCAACACCGCACAATTCCCGCCTAGCGGCTTAAGCACCGCTCCGGCAGCTGCGGCACGGCATCTGCGTTGCCAAAATGCTCGATAATGTCGGGTTGCGGTACCCGCATCGTGCTTCGGGGGCAAAAGCCCCTCGCACTCTGCGACCGCTGCCCCTGCTTCGGTTCGCTGTTTCCGCCACTGGCGGCGCTCACCTTTGCAGCATCCAGTATTATCTGCGCTTTTGGCTTGGCATCTGCCGCACCTCGCTCGCCGTATCGGTACTTAGAATTATGCGGTATTGCCTAAGGAAAAGCCGGGCGGTGGAGAAACCGCAGGGAAGCACCGTCTGATTCTTGCGTTTTACTGCAAATTGTGCTATATTTAAAATTCAGGATATCCTAGTGTTTTCCTTGGATATTCGGGATAGGACACAAACGAAATGAGGTAAGTTGGATGGGACTTTGGGCAGACGCAAAAAACATCCGGGACAAGGACCCTGCTGCACGCAATGTGGCGGAAGTCATCATTTTGTATCCCGGTTTCCATGTGCTGGTAACGCACAAAATTGCACATTTTTTGTACTGTCACAAGTGTTTCTTCCTGGCGCGCCTCATCAGCCAGCTGGCCCGCCACCTGACCGGCATCGAGATCCACCCCGGTGCCAAGATCGGCAACCGGCTGTTCATTGACCACGGTATGGGCATCGTGTTCGGCGAAACGACAGAAATCGGTGATAACTGCACCATCTACCACGGCGTTACCTTGGGCGGCACCGGCAAGGATTCCGGCAAGCGCCACCCCACATTGGGCAATAACGTGCTGATCGGTGCCGGTGCCAAGGTGCTTGGCCCGGTGTATATCGGGGATAATGTCCGTGTCGGCGCGGGCAGTGTGGTGCTCAAAAATCTGCCGGCCAATACCACCGCGGTCGGTGTTCCGGCCGAAGTGGTCCGCGTGCGCGGCAGCCAATCCTGCCCGGCGGACGACCTGGACCAGCAGGCGCTGCCCGATGTGCTCAGCAACCGCATCAGCGCACTGGAAGCCCGCTTGAGCCGCATGGAAGCCGCCATGCAGGGCGAGTACCCGCCCGACAAACCGCGTTTTGCCGCCCCGGAAACGGACGGTGTACCGCCGCAGGATCCGCGTACAGAAGAATAATTCAGAAGAATTTCAAGCTCTCTGCCCCACTTTGGGGTAGAGAGTTTTTTACTTTGCCGCAATTTTTCTGCTTTTTATTTGGGCAGGTGCTACCCAAATGCGGTATTATCTGCTATAATAAACGTGATTTTGATAATAAAGAGGGGTGCCTGTCATGAAAGCTGTTATCACTGTTATCGGCCACGATACCGTGGGTGTTGTTGCCCGCGTAAGTGCCGTGTGTGCCGAGCTGAACATCAACATTGAGGATATTACCCAGAGTATCCTGCAGGATATGTTCTGCATGATTATGCTGGTGGATATCTCTGCCTGCGCAAGCGAACCGGCCGAAATCCGCGCCCGTTTTGACACATTGGGCCAGGAGATGGGAATGCAGGTCACTGTGACTCGACAGGAAGTCTTTGACGCGATGCACAAGGTGTAAGGGGGCACACGATGAAAATTCTGAACAGCGGCGATATCTTGGAAACCATCGAGATGCTGACCGCAGAAAACCTTGATGTGCGTACCGTTACCATGGGCATCAGCCTGTTGGACTGCATTGATCCCGATGGCAAAAAAGCCTGTGAGAAAATCTATAACAAAATCACCCGTCTGGCGGGGAACCTGGTTCCCGTTGTCAACAAGATCAGCGCGGACTATGGCATTCCCATTGTCAACAAGCGCATCAGCGTAACGCCCATCGCCATGCTGCTGGGCGCTGCACCGGACGCCGACCCCGTGTGGTTTGCCAAAACGCTGGATGCCGCTGCCAAGGCGGTCGGCGTCAACTTTATCGGCGGTTACGGTGCTTTGGTGCATAAGGGTTTTTCCGCCGGCGATGTGCGTTTGATCGAAAGCATTCCCCGTGCACTGGCCGAAACCGACCTGGTCTGCTCCAGCGTCAATATCGGTTCCACCAAATCCGGCATCAATATGGACGCCGTTGGCCTGATGGGCCGCGTGGTGCGCCAGACTGCAGAGCTGACCAAAGATAACATGTGCATGGGCGATGCCAAACTGGTGGTTTTCTGCAATGCACCCGAAGATAACCCGTTTATGGCCGGTGCTTTCCACGGCCCTGGAGAGCCGGACTGCGAGATCCATGTCGGCGTTTCCGGCCCCGGTGCGGTGCGCGCCGCTCTGGCCAAGCTGCCCAAGGATGCCCCGATGGATCAGGTGGCAGAGCTTGTCAAGCGCACGGCGTTCAAGATCACCCGTCTGGGCCAGCTGGTGGCCAACCTGGCCAGCGAACAGCTGGGTGTGCCCGCGGGCATCATTGATCTGTCCCTGGCGCCGACCCCGGCGATTGGCGATAGTGTTGCCAACATTCTGGAAGAAATGGGTCTGGAAAGCTGCGGCTGCTGCGGCACCACCGCCTGCCTTGCCATGCTGAACGACGCCGTGAAAAAGGGCGGCGTAATGGCATCCAACCATGTGGGCGGTCTGTCCGGCGCATTCATCCCGGTATCTGAGGATGACGGCATGATCAAGGCAGCCGAATGCGGCAGCCTGACGCTGGAAAAGCTGGAAGCCATGACCGCCGTCTGCTCTGTTGGCATTGACATGGTGGTTATCCCCGGCGATACCACCGCCGAGGTCATCAGCGGTCTGATTGCAGACGAAGCCGCCATCGGCATGGTCAACAGCAAGACCACCGCTGTGCGCGTGATCCCCGCCATTGGCCACAAGGCCGGCGATGTTCTGGACTTTGGCGGCCTGCTGGGCCACGCCCCCATCATGCCCATCAGCCAATACAGCCCCGCCGTTATGATCCACCGCGGCGGCCGCATCCCCGCACCGATGCAGGCATTGAAAAATTAAAGAATCATTCAATAAATAATATATACAAAAGAGCCATACCAGGCGCTTCTCCTGCCTGGTATGGCTCTTTTGTATGAGTATATTGAATGTGAAAGATGCAGGTATGAGGATGGTTTCTATACAATTTGTAGGGGCCGATGCTTGCCGTCGGCCCCTACAAATGTTTTTTAAGGGAATACCGCATCATTCTAAGTGCCGATACGGCGAGCGAGGTGCGGCAGATGCCAAGCCAAAAGCGCAGATAATACTGGATGCTGCAAAGGTGAGCGCCGCCAGTGGCGGAAACAGCGAACCGAAGCAGGGGCAGCGGTCGCAGAGTGCGAGGGGCTTTTGCCCCCGAAGCACGATGCGGGTACCGCAACCCGACATTATCGAGCATTTTGGCAACGCAGATGCCGTGCCGCAGCTGCCGGAGCGGTGCTTAAGCCGCAAGGCGGGAATTGTGCGGTGTTGCCTTAGCATAGAAACCAGACAAGGCCCCGGCGGGCTCAGGTGACCCCGCTCTACCCCAAATCCTAATTTCTAATTTCCAATCAAAGCACTCCCTGCTCCATCTTTGCCTTTACCTCAAACAGGTCCTTGCAGCAATCGTCATACAGGCTGCGCATTTCGTCGGTTACGGGCAAAAGGTCGGGCACCATCACGGTTTCGGCACCGCTGGCGTGGCCGGCGCGGATGCCGTTGTGGCTGTCCTCCAGCACCATGCAGTCATGGATGTCCACCTTAATGCGGCGGGCGGCTTCCAGAAAGATATCCGGCGCGGGTTTGCAGAGCTTGACCTCGTTGCCGCACACGATATCATGGAAATAGCGGGCGGTGCCGGTGGTCTGCAAATTCAGCTCGACCATGGTGCGCGGGCTGGAACTTGCCACAATGCGGGGCATGCCCAGATCTTCCAGGTAGGACAGCAGTTCTTTCAGGCCGGGCTTGCAGGGCACGCCCTTTTTGATCTGCTCGCCGCCGTATGCCCACACGGCATGCAGCAGTTCCTCGGCTTTGTCGCCGTAATAGCCGGCAATGTACTGGAGCTGGTGCTCCCCGGCCAGGCCGCGGCCATTGGAATAAAACTCCGGCGGCGGGTCCGGCAGGCTCATCTTGCGGCAGCAGGGGCTCCAGAACTGGTCCCAGATGCGCTCCGTGTCAAACATCAGGCCGTCCATATCAAAAATAACGCCTTTTACTTTCGGTGCCATAGTGTGTGATCCCTCTTCTTGTCTTTGCAAATGTTGCCCGGCGCTGTGGCCGGGCGCGACTTATGCTATTATTGTACCCCATAAAATGGGGTGGTGCAATCAAAAGTAGTCAAATTTTGCATAAAAGCTGCAAATGTGTGCAGAAAGCGGAAAAATAGCTCTTGTATTTGCCACTTTAGAGCGTTATAATAATTACAATTTCGCACCACAATCAGGTTTGTGCGAACCTTCATGCGGTGCTGAATAAGGAGAGTAGGAAATAATGTTGGATATCAAAATTGTTCGTACTACTGAACCGAAGGCAAAGCCGCAAGACGAAAGCAAGCTTGGCTTCGGCAAGATTTTTACCGACCATATGTTCCTGATGGACTATACCGCCGGTGAAGGCTGGCATGACGCCCGCGTTGTGCCGTATGCCTCCCTGCCGCTGGACCCCGCTACCGTGGTGTTCCATTACGCACAGGAAATTTTTGAGGGCATGAAGGCCTACCGCACTGCTGACGGCAGTGTGCAGCTGTTCCGCCCCGATTGCAATGCAAAGCGTTTCCAGGATTCTGCTGACCGTCTCTGCATCCCCAAGATCCCGGTTGAGGATTTTGTTCAGGCTGTTGAGACCCTGGTTGACGTTGACCGTGACTGGGTTCCCCACAGCGACGGCGCAAGCCTGTACATCCGCCCGTTCGTGTTTGCAAACGATGTCGGCCTGGGCGTGCATGCTTCCAAGCATTACCTGTTCTGCATCATCTGCGCACCTTCCGGCGCTTACTATGCCGAGGGCCTGGATCCCGTCCGCATTTATGTTGAGGACGAGTACATCCGTGCAGCCCCGGGCCTGACCGGCTTTACCAAGTGCGGCGGCAACTACGCTGCTTCCATCAAGGCTGGCGAGCTTGCCGAGGAAAAGGGCTTCAGCCAGGTTCTGTGGCTGGATGGCGTTGAGAAGAAGTATGTGGAAGAAGTCGGCTCTATGAACATCATGTTCAAGATCGATGGCAAGATCTACACCGCTGCCTGCACCGGCACTGTTCTGCCCGGCGTTACCCGCCGCTCCATCATTGAGCTGCTCAAGGATTGGGGTTACGAGGTTATCGAGGGCAAACTGGCCATTGCTGATGTGATGAAGGCTGCCGAGGAAGGCAAGCTGGAAGAAGTGTTCGGCACCGGCACCGCAGCTGTTGTCAGCCCCGTTAAGGAGCTGGATTGGGAAGGCAAGGTTGCCAACATCAGCGGCGGCAAGATCGGCCCCCTGACCCAGAAGCTGTACGATACCCTGACCGGTATCCAGTGGGGTAAGCTGCCTGATACCAAGGGCTGGACCGTCAAGGTTGAACCGAAGGTCTGATTCGGCCCGGAAGCTATGCTTTTTAACTGAATAAAAACAACAGCGCACGGAACGGCACAAATTGCAGCTCCGTGCGCTGTTTTACTTTGTACACCACACGAAAACACATGGTAAAACTGCACAAAAATGCAGTGCATAATTATTGCAGGTTGTACATTGAACCCCTTGCATTTTGTGCGGGGATATTGTATTATACTAGCAAGAAGCAAAGGCGCTTTGGAATAGCAGATCCGCTGCTTCCAAGGCGTATTTTGTTTTTTAATTAAATATTTCCCTAAAAAGAAGAGGTTTGCCAGAGCGCCCCGGATTGAGCTTACGAGCTCATCAGTAGAGGGGTGGGTTATCGTTTTAAGGCAAAAATCGGGGACGCTCTGTTTTTCTCCTTCTTTTTAGTAAAACCCGAACGGGGCAGTGGCCGTTCGGGTTTTATTTTTTGCCTTTTTTATTGTGCGGTATATTGGATCACCATGGCCGCGCGGGTTGGCGTGCTGCCGGGGTTATGGTAGGTGTGGCACTGGTCGGCATGGTAATACGCGCAGCTGGGGCTTGAAAAGCCCAGCGCATCCTTTGCCACCCCCACAGTGGAACAGCTTGCCGCGTGGCGCAGAATGGCGAAAAATGAGTACCACATCAAAGTGGTATCTTACCAGTAAAAAAAACAAAAGCAAACGGGCACCATGCCGCGGGATAGGCGACTGTGGTGCCCGTTTTAGTTTGCTAGTAAACAAAAGCACCGCCAACCCCAGGGGGGGGCGGGCGGTGCAAAGGGTTATGCGTTATTTGCCGGCCAGCAAAATGCCCAGCACGGCTTTTTCTACATGCAGGCGGTTTTCGGCTTCATCAAAAATCTCGTCTGCGTGGGTTTCAAAAACGTCGGGGGTGATCTCCTCGCCGCGGTGGGCGGGCAGGGGATGCTGCACGATACAGTCCGGCTTGGCCAGTGCCATGCGGGCTGCATCTAGGCAGAAGCCGCTGAAATCCCGGCGGCGGCGCTCGGTTTCGCGCTCCATGCCCATGCTGGTCCACACATCGGTGAACAGCACATCGGCACCGCGGGCGGCTTCGTCCGGGGCGGTGGTCAGCTTAAAGTGGTCGCCATATTCCCGCGCAAAGAAGAGCACATCGGCGGAGGGACGGTAGCCGTTCGGGCAGGCAATGGTAAAGTCCATGCCCATCATCAGGCAGCCCACGATCAGGCTGTTGGCCATGTTGTAGCCATCGCCCACAAAACCGGCTTTCAGCCCGGCCAGTTTGCCCTTGTACTCCCGCACCGTCATCAGGTCAGTCAACACCTGCAGGGGATGGGCGTAATCGGTCATGCCGGAAACTACCGGCACGCCGCTGTACCTGGCCAGGGCGTCCACATCACTCTGCTTAAAGGTGCGGTACACAATAGCATCGTAATAGCGGCCCAGCACGCGGGCGGTATCCTGGATCGGCTCGCCGCGGGCAATCTGCATGTCAGCGGCGCTCAGATAGGTGCCAAGGCCGCCCATCTGGTAGATGCCGACCTCCAGGCTGGTGCGGGTGCGGGTGGAATGCTTGCCAAACATCAGGGCAACGGCCTTGCCCTGCAGATCCTTGGGGTCAGTGCCTGCTTTGTGCAGGCGCTTGTATTCATCGGCGACATCCAGAATGTGGATGATCTCATCGGGGGTCAGGCTGCTTAACTTGAGTAAATGCTCCATGAAAACCCTCCTGATCAGTTACATGGATGAAAGCACGTCATCCAGAATAGCCAGTGCCTTGGCAACGTCTGCTTCGCTCAAAATCAGCGGGGGCAGCAGGCGCAGGCGGGTCTTGGCGGTCAGCACCAGAAGGCCCTTGCGCTCGCAGGCAGCGCGCACATCGGCGGCTTTTACGTCATCGGCAAAGGCAATGCCGACCATCAGGCCCATGCCGCTGACAGATGCGACATGCGGCAGAGAGGCAAGCCCCTCCCGCAGCTGGGCGGCGCGGGCATTGACGTTGCGCATGAACGCATCATCCATGGCATCCAGCACAGCGCAGCCGCCTGCACAGACGACCGGGTTGCCGCCAAAGGTGGAACCGTGAGAGCCGGGACCCATGGTATCGGCAACCTTTTTGCTTGCCAGCACGGCACCGATGGGCAAGCCGCCACCCAGCCCCTTGGCCAGGGTGACGAGATCCGGCTTCAGGCCGAACTGCTCGCAGGCCAAGAAAGTGCCGGTGCGGCCCACGCCAGTCTGTACTTCGTCCACAATAATCAAAATATCGTGGGCGTGGCAGTAGTCGGCAACGCTCTGCACATAGTCGGCGTCCAGCGCAACCACGCCGCCTTCGCCCTGTACCATCTCCATCATAACAGCGCAGACAGAATCATCCACAGCGGCCTTGAATGTGTCAAAATCGTTGGCGGGGATGTAGCCGAAGTTGGCGGGGAAGGGGCCGAAATCCTTGTGGAAAACATCCTGGCCGGTGGCGGTCAGGGTGGCAAGGGTGCGGCCATGGAACGAGTTGACCAGCGTCAGAACTTTGTTGCGGTCGGGACCATAGGTGGTCACACTGTATTTGCGGGCGCACTTGATGGCGCCTTCGTTGGCTTCGGCACCAGAGTTGCCGAAAAACACCTGGTCAAGCCCGGTGCGGGCGCACAGCCGCTTGGCCAGCTTGCCGCAGGGGGCGGTGTAATACAGGTTGGAAGAATGCTGCAAACGGGTGGCCTGCATGGTAACGGCCTGTACCCAGGCCGGGTGGCAGTAGCCCAGCGCGTTTACGCCAATGCCGGAGGTAAAGTCCAGATAGGCTTTGCCGTCTGCATCATAGGCATACATGCCCTCGCCGTGCTCCAGCACCAGCGGGCTGCGGGCATAGGTGTGCATGATGTATTTCTGGTCACGTTTGATGACTTTTTCGGTATTCATGGTATTCCCTCCTTGGGAGGTCTGGAATGGTTGGCAGCCGAATTATTCAGGAATAAACCTAAAAAATAGGCGAATGAATAACTGTGCCGTAAGTACATGCTATGTACCCACGGCCAGCTTGCACTATTCTTATATTATAATATATTGGAAGTTTTTTCGGTACCTTTTTTTCAAAAAAGGTACAAAATCCCCCGTAAATCCCCGTAAAATTAAATCATCGGTTGCCGCGGCGGTAGAACAGGGTGCCGGAACCACGGTCAGAGAACATTTCCAGCAGAACAGAATGAGGAACACGGCCATCAATGATAACAGCCTCATGCACACCCTCATAAATGGCATCGGCCATGCCCTCGATTTTGGGGATCATGCCGCCGGAGATGACGCCATGTGCCTTGTAGCCCTCTATCTCGGAAATCTCCACTTCGGGGATCAGGGTGGATTCATCGTCCTTGTCATACAGCAGGCCGACAATATCCGTCATGGAAACGAACTTTTCGGCGTGCAGGGCAATAGCAATGGCGGCTGCAGCAGTATCGGCGTTGATGTTGTAGGCAATGCCGTTTTCATCCATGCCAACCGTGGCAATGACCGGGATAAAGCCATCGTTGAGCAGGTGCTCAATCAGGGTGGTGTCCACTTTTTCCACGTTGCCCACATAGCCCAGGTCTACATCACTCTTGCGGGAGCAGGTGATGGTGTGGCCGTCCAGACCACACAGGCCAACGCCGCGGCCCTTGAGCAACGCAACCAGATCCTTGTTGACCTGACCGGCCAGAACCTGCTGCACAATGCTCATGGTTTCTTTATCGGTATAACGCAGGCCGTTGACAAACTTGGATTCCTTGCCCACGCGGTTCAGCATCTGGTTGATGGCCGGGCCGCCGCCGTGTACCAGCACAACGCGCACACCCAGCAGGGTCAGGGTGACAAGGTCGTTCATAACGGCCAGTTTCAATTCCTCGTTTACCATGGCATTGCCGCCGTATTTGATCACCAGGGTTTTGCCGTGATATTTCTGGATGTAGGGCGTGGCTTCCGAAAAAAGCAGCGCCATTTCCTCGTTTTTCATAAATCGCTCCCCAAACGTAAAAGTAGCAAGATAAGTTAGGAGTTAGGAGGGAGGAGTTAGGAGTTGGCGGTGTGCGCACAAATTAAAAGCTACAAGCCTAAACGAGCCGTTCATTGCTCATTCCTCATTCCTAATTTCTAATTGCAAAATCAGGTCCGGTAATCGCCGTTGATCTTAACATAGTCATAGGTCAGATCGCAGCCCCAGGCTTTGCCGCTGGCTTCGCCGGTGCCCATATCGACTTTGACCAAAATGTCATGCTCGCCCAGAACCGCATAGGCTTCGTCCTCGCTGAACGGATGGTAGGCGGCATTTTCGCACACAAACACCTCGCCGGCCTTGCTGGCAATGCGCACGCTGACCTTGTCGATGGAAAAATCCCCCGGCGTATAGCCGATGGCGCACAGGATGCGGCCCCAGTTGGCGTCGCGGCCAAACACGGCGGCCTTGAACAGGTTGGAGCAGACAACGCTCTTTGCCACGGCACGGGCAATCTCGTGGGTGGGGGCGTGGGTCACTTCGCAGGTGATCAGGTGGGTGGCACCCTCGCCGTCAGAAGCATGCAGGGCGCACATATGCTCTGCCACAGCGCCCAGGGCAGCCAGGAATTTGTCATACTCCGGGCCTTCGGTCACAACAGGCTCGTTGCCCGCCAGGCCGGAAGCCAGCAGCAGCAGGGTATCGTTGGTGGAGGTATCCAGGTCAACGCTCATCTGGTTGTAGGTGGTGGGCACAACGGCGCGCAGTGCCTTTTGCAGCAGCTCCGGGCTGACGGCAGCATCGGTGGTGTAGAACGCCAGCATGGTGGCCATGTTGGGGGCAATCATGCCGCTGCCCTTGCCGATCGCGCCAAGGCGGCAGGTTTTGCCGGCCAGCTCAAATTCAATGGCATATTCTTTCTCGTAAGTATCGGTGGTCATAATGGCCTTGGCAGCTTCGCTGCTGCCCTCGGCGCTGGCCTGCAGCCTGGCCGCTGCGGCGGGAATACCGCGGGCGAACGGGTCAATCGTCATGGGCTGGCCGATAACGCCGGTGGAAGCCGGCAGAACATCCTCGGCTGCAATGCCCAGCTGCTGGGCCACCAGGGCGCAGCACTCATTAGCCAGATCCACACCGTTGGCGGCGCAGGTGTTGGCGTTGCCACTGTTCACCAGAACAGCCTGTGCGTGGCCGTCCACCAGGTGGGCGCGGTCAACCTTGATGGGGGCGCCATACACCTTGTTGGTGGTGTAAACACCGGCAGCGGCACAGCGTACATCCGCCTTGATGATGGCCAGATCCAGCTTGTTGGGATTGGCCCGGAACCCGGCATGTACGCCGGAAGCAGAAAAACCCTTGGCGGCACAAACGCCGCCGGGAATGACCTTATACTTTGCCATGTTACTTTTCCTCTTTCCCACAAATAACATCAAAAATCAGAAGAAACGGAACCCACCCGGTAAAGACAGCTGCGGAACGGTCAAGACCGTTCCCTACAAACCACACCAAAGCGGTGCCATGCGGCCAGCAGGCCAACATACCGGAAAACTCCTAACTCCTAACTTACAATTCCAGCCCTTTCGTTTCCTCCAGCCCCAGCATGATGTTCATGCACTGCACGGCGGCACCGGAGCTGCCTTTGCCAAGGTTGTCCAGCAGGCTGATGAGCAGCATCCGCTTGCCGTCGGGGGAAACAGTGGGGTAAATTTCCAAGGTGTCCTTGCCGGCCAGCGTATTGGCGGGCAGGAACTTGGGGGCAGTGCCCAAAGCGTGCACCTTGATCATGGTTTCGCCTGCGTAATACTCCTGCAAAGCGGTGGCCAGCTCCTCAGCGCTGTGGCCCACAAGGTCCAGACGCAGGGGAACGGTAACTTCCATGCCGCAGTAGTAGTCATCCACAATGGGACAGAACACCGGCGGCTCCGCAAGGCCGCAGATCTTCTGCATTTCCGGCAGGTGCTTGTGATCCAGCGTTAAGCCATAGGGGCGCGGGCTTTCAAAGGCAATGTCGCGCTCCGGGTCGCGGTACTGGGCAATGCCGCTTTTGCCTGCGCCGGAATAACCGGAAAGCCCATGGCAGGTCAGCGGATAATCTGCAGCCAGCAGGCCAAGCTCCACCAGCGGGGCCACCAGCGTGATAAAGCCGGTGGCATAGCAGCCCGGAACAGCCACGCGGTTGGCGGTGCGCAGAGCATCCCGTTTGCCATGCAGCTCCGGCAGGCCATACACCCAATCCGGCGCGGTGCGGTGCGCGGTAGAAGTGTCCAGAATACGCACATCGGGGCGTAGCAGGGGCACAACCTCCCTGGCTGCGGCATCCGGCAGGCACAAAAAGCTCAGGTCGCTCTGGTTAATCACGGCGGCGCGGGCGTTTACATCCTTGCGGTCGGCTTCGGAAATGTGCAGGATCTCAAATTCATCCCGTGCGGCCAGGCGGTCCGCAATGCGCAGGCCGGTTGTGCCGGAAGAACCATCCACAAAAATTTTATACTTAGCCATCCCAAACAAACCCCTATCTATTACAGCGTTCAGCAGTTGATTTTGCTTTTTACATCCGCGATCTGTTTCAGCACGCTGGCCTGAGTGGGGCCGCCGTAACTGGTGCGGCCCTCGCAGCAGTGCGTCAGGTCAATGGCGTCATAGATGTCTGCCTCAAACAGATCACTGTACTGTTTAAATTCGTCCAGCGTCAGCTCTTCCAGCGTTTTGTCTGCCCGGATGCAGGCACCCACCATGGTGCCGGTGCATTTGTAAGCATCGCGGAACGGCATGCCTTTCTTGGTCAGGTAGTCGGCGCAGTCCGTTGCGTTGATAAAGCCCTTGGCGGCGGCGCGGCGCATGTTGGCGGGCAGCGGCGTCATGGTGGCCAGCATCGGGGTGATGGTTTTTAAGCACAGCTCCAAAGTGTCCACCGCGTCAAATACGGCTTCCTTGTCCTCCTGCATGTCCTTGTCGTAGGCGAGGGGGATGCCCTTCATCATAACCAGCAGGGTGTTCAGGTCGCCGTAAACGCGGCCGGTCTTGCCGCGGATCAGCTCGGTCACGTCCGGGTTTTTCTTCTGCGGCATAATGGAAGAACCGGTGGTGAAAGCGTCGTCCAGCTCAATGAACTTGAACTCCCAGCTGCACCACAGGATGATCTCTTCCGACAGGCGGGACAGATGCATCATGCAGGTGGCCATGGCGCTGGTCAGCTCAATGCAGAAATCGCGGTCAGATACGCCATCGATCGAGTTGCCGCAGGGAGCAGCAAAGCCCAGCTCCTGTGCCGTATAAAAACGGTCCAGCGGGTAGGTGGTGCCAGCCAGAGCGCCGGAACCCAACGGGCACTCAGCGTCCATGCGGGCGGTGGCGTCCTGCATGCGGCCCAGGTCGCGCAGCAGCATCCAGGCGTAAGCCATCAGCTGGTGGCCAAAGGTGACCGGCTGGGCACGCTGCAGATGGGTGTAACCGGGCATAACATAGGAAGAAGATTTTTCTGCCTGGTCGCAGATGGTCAGGATCAATTCCTTGATCTGCCCCTGCAAGTGGAGCGATGCTTCCCGCAGGTTCAGGCGGATATCCAGCGCAACCTGGTCGTTGCGGCTGCGGCCGGTGTGCAGCCGCTTGCCAGCATCGCCCACGCGGACGGTCAGAGTCTGCTCCACAAAGGTGTGCACATCCTCGGCATTGGGGTCAATCTCCAACGCGCCGCTGTGCAGATCGTTCAAAATGGATTGCAGGCCTTTGTGGATATCGTCCACATCCTGCTGGGAGATGATGCCCTGCTTGCCCAGCATAGCAGAGTGTACCATGCTGCCGTGGATATCCTGTTCGATCATCCGCGCATCAAAGCGGATGGAAGAGTTAAAGTCGTTCACGCGGCTGTCCACCGCTTTGCTGGAACGTCCCTGCCAAAGTTGGGGCATAAGAAAACCTCCGGTGTTATTGTAATGAATAGAGAATAAAGAATAATGAAACATGTTGGTGTGCGCGCCGCGCGCGCAAATAAAATAGATACAGCCTTTTAATGGAGGCTCAGTCTGATGTTTGCTGCGACCTTGGCTTTTTTTGAGCTGTGCCGCAGGCACGGCGGTCCACCATCATTATTCTTTTTTCTTTTTATAGTATATACTGGAACGCCAAAGCCGCCAAGGGGGTCAATGCCTCCCTGGCGGCAGTTTTGTTAATGGAAAAATGCGATTACTTTACTTCCGGCCAGTTCTTTGCCAGCTTGGCGCGCTCAGCAATGGGCAGGCCAAACAGGTTGATAAAGCCGTTTGCATCAAACTGATCGTAATCCTCATCCTCGCCGAAGGAAGCAGTCTGCTCATCGTACAGGGTGAACGGGCTGGTAACACCAGCGTTGATCAGGTTGCCCTTGTACAGCTTCAGTTTCACATCACCGGTAACGGTCTTCTGCAGGTCGTCGGTGAATGCGCTCAGGGCTTCACGCAGCGGGGTGAACCACTTGCCATCGTAAACCAGCTCGCCCATCTTCTGAGCAACGGACTCCTTGAAGTGGAAAGCATCCTTGTCGATGGTGATGGTTTCCAGAACGTTGTGAGCCTTGTACAGGATGGTGCCGGCGGGGGTTTCGTACACGCCGCGGCTCTTCATGCCGACAAGACGGTTCTCAACGATATCCAGCTGGCCAATGCCATTCTCGCCGCCGATCTTGTTCAGGTACTCAATCAGGGCAACACCGTCCATCTCCTTGCCGTCCACAGCGGTGGGAATGCCCTTCTCAAAGTGGATGGTAACATAGGTCGGGGTATCCGGTGCCTGCTCCGGGGAAACACCCAGCTCCAGGAAACCGGGCTTGTTGTACTGCGGCTCCAGAGAGGGCTTTTCGAGGTCCAGACCCTCGTGGCTCAGATGCCACAGGTTCTTGTCCTTGGAGTAGTTGGTCTCACGGTTGATACGCAGGGGAATGTTGTGTGCCTCGGCGTAATCGATCTCTTCGTCACGGCTCTTGATGTCCCACTCACGCCACGGGGCGATGATGGCCATTTCGGGGGCCAGTGCTTTTAGGGTCAGCTCAAAACGAACCTGGTCGTTGCCCTTGCCGGTGCAGCCATGGCAGATGGCATCGGCATTCTCTTTCTTGGCAATCTCAGCCAGTGCCTTTGCGATGCACGGACGAGCATGAGAGGTGCCCAGCAGGTACTCTTCGTACTTGGCATCGGCTTTCAGGCAGGGCCAGATGTAGTTCTCAACGTAATCTTTCTTCAGGTCCAGAACGTACAGCTTGGAAGCGCCGGTCTTGAGGGCCTTTTCTTCCAGGCCGTCCAGCTCAGTGCCCTGGCCAACGTCGCCGGAAACAGCAACAACTTCGCAGTTGTTGTAGTTCTCTTTCAGCCAGGGAATGATGATGGAGGTATCCAGACCGCCGGAGTAAGCAAGAACAACCTTTTTAATATCTTCCTTTTTCTTTTTCATAAGAACTGCCCTCTTTCAAAATTCTGTCCGCCGAAGCGGCTGAATATTTATTCATTTCATGCTTCTTATTATACACGCCCTGCAACAAATTGCAACACGGCATATTGCACAAGGAAATTTCAACTTATAGAGATAACTTTGTTCCAGAGCTTGCGTTTTGCGGCGTAAAGGGAAAAAACAAAACGGACTATTTGCATTTTTATTCATGAAATTGAATATTTGCCGCATAAAGCCCGCATATCGCAGTTGAAAAAGGATGCAGAAAAGTGCCAAAGGGTACAAAAAAGCTCTTCCCCACAAAAACGGGGAAGAGCGGAGAGGAAAAGATGATGACAAGTTGGGAGGATTGATCCTGCAAGGGTAGGACAGTGGCGCTTTGTCCCGGCAAAGTTATTCTTTGCTGGCACATTCGGCGCAAACGCCGGTCACGGTCAGGCAGTGGCCTTCAATACGCAGGCCGGGAACATTTTTGATCAGGGCGTTCAGCTCGCCTTCCGGCAGATCAAGGTTAATGATCTTGTGGCACTTGCGGCAGTAAAAATGCTCATGGGAGTTGGGGTCCCAGTCAAAGCATTCGGCACCGCTGATCATGCCAACGCGGCCGATCATATCGTTATCAGCCAGGGTGTTCAGATTGCGGTACACCGTGCCCAGGCTGATATGAGGGCAGCGCTCACGGGCATAACCGTAAATCTGCTGCGCAGAAAGATGCTCTTTATGCTCTTGAATGGTTTCCAGAATAATCTGGCGCTGCCAAGAATATTTCATAGCGAGTGTTCTCCTTAAAGTTACGGATGGTTCATCTTCGACACACTTTTAACGAACGCCGATTTTTAACTTATTTTAACACTGGGGTATTACTATGTCAATATATTAAATGCGAAAAATCCGCAAAAAGTTTCGTAGCTTAAAATAAAATGAACAAACCGGGTGAAACCTGAAAAAATGAAGAATTTTGTACTGCACTTTATTGCGCTATTGTTGTATAATGCAGGAACAAAAATCGGAACAACACCGGGAATGGCTGCCAGCTGATGCCTGCAAAGACCATGGCTGCGCTATTTGTGCCGCAGCACTGCCGGCGCAGAAAAGGGAAAAAAACTTTTTGAAAAAATTCAAAAAAATGCTTGACAAATGGTGCCGAAACCCGTATACTAATGGAGCACCGTTTGAGATGCACACCACATGGCGGTATAGCTCAGTTGGCTAGAGCATTCGGTTCATACCCGAAGTGTCACCGGTTCAAATCCAGTTACCGCTACCATCAATGCAGGGTTTCGCTAAAATACTTGGGGGCCGGTTGCAGTCGTGACTGGTAAGTTGCTTGCTGTTTTAGCAAAATCCTGTATCTCTTTGGCCCGTTGGTCAAGCGGTTAAGACACGGCCCTTTCACGGCTGTAACATGGGTTCGATTCCCGTACGGGTCACCAAAAAGCCTTAGCGTTAGCTAAGGCTTTTTTCTTTTGTATTTTAGTCCTCGTACCACACATTATACCACATCTTTGGCGGTTGGAATATATAAAGTAAAGGCAACACCGCACAATTCCCGCCTAACGGCTTAAGCACCGCTCCGGCGGCTGCGGCACCTCGCTCGCCGTATCGGCACTTAGAATTATGCGGTATTGCCCTTGATTTTGTTTGTAGGGGCAGATGCTTGTCATCAGCCCGCAGCAACCTTGCGGAATTGGCAGGTATAGTTTGGTGAGCGGCAACAGCCCGATGCGAGCATTGGATCTTACAAATCATTTGCAGTGCTTGCCACAGTCGATAAAGGTTTCTCCACGGCGGGATGAGGGCATCCCGCCCTACAGATTGCTTGCATTGCCTGCTGCCTATTATAAAAAGCTCTGTAGGGAACGGCTTATTCCGGTTCAAGAGCCGAATCAGCGGTCTGCTTGGCCTCTGAAGTTCGACTGCGGGCGCAGTGACCTGCCGTACATTTTCCGAATAACGCTGCCGGCCAAAAATCTCTCTCCATTTTATCCCATTCGCCCTGAAAAATATGTTGACAAACCGCGTTTCATCTGGTATATTATACAAGCAATCTTTTGCGGTCATGGCCCGTTGGTCAAGCGGTTAAGACAGCGGCCTCTCACGCCGTTAACGTGGGTTCGATTCCCGCACGGGTCACCAAAAAACACTCCAGCTTATGCTGGAGTGTTTTTTCGTGTATCCTGTGCGAGGAATCGAACAGGGCAGTGCGCCGCAGCGCACAAAAAACAGTCCAGTGGACTGTTTTTCAGCCCGCGGGAGATTCCCGCGTGTGTCACCA
>ULUE01004928.1_pt1 | contig 19622 bp, 19 predicted proteins | sample 1958211 | NCBI WGS metagenome assembly ULUE01 (sample SAMEA4835752, study PRJEB28245) | human gut metagenome | biome: gut microbiome; material: fecal sample | place: Denmark | collected 2008 | reverse complement strand
GAAACAACTACCGATGAGGGGGTGAATGATGAGTCGATCGGTAATGGATCTCAAAGATGTTTGCCTTGAGTTGTGCGCCGGCGGCATCCTGCAAAAAGCGATGGAACTTGACAAGCTTCCGAATTATCAAAGCTTAGATCCGGTGGAGTTCTTATACGAATGCCTCGTGAACGAAGCGGCTCGAAGGCAAACGAGAAAGGTCGCAACACGGATAAAAAAATCAGCATGCTTTTACCCAGACGCGTGTATTGAGAATACTTTGTACGCGCCTGACCGCAATCTGAACCGCGGATTGATTGAACGACTGGCCTGTTGCGATTGGATTCGCCATGGCGAGCACTGCGCCATCACGGGCGGCACCGGCAGCGGCAAGACGTGGTTGGCCAGCGCGTTGATGAATGCCGCAATCCGAGCAGGCTTTAGAGCAAAGTATTACCGCGTCAACGATCTATTGCTCAAATACGCCGAAAGCGCTTCCAATACTACGTTGCGAACGAGTAAGAAGAAACAACTTAACAGGTATCACCTGCTGATGATTGATGAATTCGGCCTAGGCGGCTTAACGGCGAACCAACGTGCTGACCTGCTGGAAATCATAAATGAGAGAACGCGCGAAGGAGGCAAAAGCGTAATCGTTACAAGCGTGTTTCCAGTGGATGTCTGGGCGAGCTGTATCGGGGAAGTGTCGTTTAGTGATTCCATTCTGGACAGGCTTATTCATCGAGCTTGGTGTTTGAATTTGGAGGAACCGTCTATGCGAAGCCGAACAGAGTGCGGCGCACAGGAAGATCCCTATGGGAAGAAGCTGAAGCCTTAAGGAGGAAGGCTTTTAGCAGGCATCTCTCGAACCTTGAGTTCTATCGGCTGTGACTCGGGGCGCGCTCCGCTTTCGCTCCGCGAGGCCGAATGGCTATGACATCCTGCGAGCACTCGCTCTGATTCTGAGGGATGCCCCAGCCTGTGCTCCGACCTGCCTACAGCCCATCGTTTACGAGATGAGCGGCAGGTCGAGCGCAGGCTGGGTGAGGGAGGTAGAAAACTCAAAAGCAAGGATGCTCTCGGAACACCCACGCTTGCCCAATCATCGGCATCGAAATTACTGTCCGAATGTTCAAGCATTAGGGTGGCCACATGCGTGAGAGTCATCGTGCGAATGAATGGCAATTTTCAGTATTTGTCAGTACCCATTCAAGCCTGTTGAAAAAAAACTATGAAGCGCTTGTGTATTTCTTAAGAATTTTGTTCTTGAGTGTTCTAATTCTTTTTTCAAATGAGTACATAAATCTAGTTAAGCGCGGTGCATAACAAAAAAGAAAATACCGCTTAACCATTTTTCTTGTAATGTAATCGAGTTTATAGGCGTCAATGACATCTTTTTTATACAAAGAAATATCATATTGAGGTTCGCTGTTTTTTATCACATTTAAATATGCCTCTAAAAATTTGCTAAAAACAATCATCCTTACATCTTGTGATAAAGGTCTTGATAAATCAAAACATATTTTTCTACCATTCGTTAGTTGTTTGTGAAAATTTTGTTGGTGTGACAAAGAATCTGGTACAAATCTATAGTGATAGAGAATTTTTGGAATATATACAAACCTTGGTACAGACTTGGCAACTTTCAGGCAGAAGATTTCATCTTCAACTATATTTTTGGTTTCTGTAAATCTTATATCTTTGATTGCTTCAGCTTTGTATAGTTGTTTCCAAACCATTCCTCCACAACCGTGCGTTGATTCCCATTCCCCATATGAAAAAATCATTTTGATAAAATCATTTTGAGAAATCAATTTTTCCGGATAAAAATTTTTTTCCTTACATGCATCATTGATAGAAGTATATCCGCAGATTGAAACATCGGCGTGATTCTTGATCAAACTACAAATATGAGCACTCAAAAAGCATGGATCAATATAATCATCGCTGTCAACAAAAGAGATATAACTGATATCGTTATCTTTAAGTGCAAGATTTAATCCTACATTTCTGGCTGCAGATTGCTCTTGGTTATTTTGATCTATGACTATAATGCGACTATCCTTCTTTTTATAGGGGCTCAATAATGCGCTTGTACTGTCAGTTGAACCATCATTGATTATGATTACTATGAAATTGCTGTAGTCCTGATTTAAAATAGAATCTAAACACTGAGAAATATGCTTTTCTGCGTTGAAGGTTGGGATAATAAACGCAACTTTATCTTGGTGGTTCATGGTTATCACGCATTTAAAATAAAAAACTATTTGGTATATAAATATGATGAATAAAACTTAATATTCAATATGTTACTTGTAAGAAAAATGAAGACAAATGAAATGTCATTGTAAATGATGTGTAATATATCAAGATCAACGCGGTTTCCCTGCGTTGCGTGCCTCGTATCAATTGACTTGACATTGCGTATGTTTTTGTTAAGACATTTTGTATCCCGAGCAGAAGCACAAAGACAAATACATGACTGCCTACTCTCACAATGGATTTAGACCGCGTTCGAAATTACAGATGAGTAGCTCAATGAGTACACTATGCTCTGTTTTTAGAGGTTTCCAAGCTCGTTTTCCATTGGGATTTAGGATTCTGATTTTAGCACCCAGTTCTAGTAGCTCGGCGGATATCAGCACAGAAATGCTCGAGAATCCACAGCAAAATGTCAACGCTCTATGCTGTTGCCTGATCAACCGTTAAATTGATTAAATCTACTGGCAAATGTACGGGAATCGCTTTCATCGGAACGGCTTGTAATTTGTGAGGTTCTGGCTTCCTGCTGTTCCTTCTTTTGGTTTCCTTTCTTCGCAACCTCCCACGGAAAGGGCTATTCGTGGGAGGTTGCGTGCCGACGCGGTTTACGATGCTGCCGTCGGCAACAGCATTAGCCGATTGTTGAAACGGTATGGCCTCATCCTCCGTCTCTGACTTACCATCGACAGCTTCGCAGTTGTAGGTTGCTGCATAGACAGCATCAAGCGACTCCTGACGTCTCTTGGCTTGCCACTTTGCGTAGTATCCCCAGACACGTACTCGCTCCGCCTTAGTTAACCCTCGGCAGAGCTCTCGCAGATTCGCAACCATGCTCCGTGTCGCATCGTTTAGATCCGATTGTTCGGTCAGGATTACCTTACGAATTCTTTGCATGTTCGGCCTCCTGTCGGATTTGAGCCATGGCGCCATACTTCTCGCGCATTGATTTGCCGCTCAGTTCGATGATGTAACTCTGGTTAATCACTCGATCCATGACGGCGTCTGCCTTGATTGGATCACTGAATTGCCCGTGCCATTGCTTGATCGGAACCTGGCCGACAATGATCAACGATCGAATTCCCATACGTTGTTCCAGAACAGTCAAGAAATCAGACGCGGTCTTGTCGTCCATTGCCTCGATACCAAAGTCATCAATGACCAACAATTGCTTGTTAAACAGGGAATTGCGTAGATTGCTTACTTTGTTGTTGGCCTTGGCAGAATTAATCTCAGTGATCAGTTGCGCCATGTTGTAGTAGCTGACTGTGTAGCCGTGCATACATGCCTGATAAGCCAACAGGCTTGCGATGTAGCTTTTTCCGAAACCGGTGGCCCCATGGATAACAAACCATGGCTTCATGGGCGACTTGATCCACTCGCATTCACAAAGCTCTTCGAGCATCGAGCGATTCAGGCCTCGGTTTGCCTCCCAGTCAACGTGCTCGAGACGAGCCATATGCACTTGCGGCAAGCGTGCGTTCTTCAAGTTGCGGCTTTGACGTTTGTGTTGGCGGCAGCGTTGTTCCGCCTGCAGCATGCTCAACAACCGCTCTTCAAACGTCATTTGGCTGTACGCTGGTTTTTCCCATTGCGTCTGGAAGGTGGCAAAGAATTCCGGGATCTTGAGCTCCTTGCAGATTGTGGCGATTTCCTCTCTGCATTTGGTAAGCATCGTCATTTGTTTTCTCCCGTCGTTTGAGTGAGCAGTTGGTCGTAATAGGCGGATCCACGAATGTCTTCCGGACGCAGTTGACTTCGATCGCAACTCTTGTCTTCAGAGCGTCTGGTGCGGTTGTCGATGACGGCGTCGATTTACTCGCAAAGAACCTTGTACGATGAAGTTAAGCGAGTGAGCGTTGCTTGACAGCACTTTTCAAAGAGCTCATTGCCGAGTCGCGTCCTATGACTGTTGACGCCGCGAAGCACTTTTCTGGCGACTTCACCGTGGTTTTGCTTGAGCAAAAACGTGCAAAGCTTTCGAGCTGATTCACCGCTTTGTCCGATCAACTTGATGAGTTCCTCCTTGGTTTGCATGACCGCACGGATCGACTTTGGCATGTGCTCGCGCAAAATGATGTCTTGCGATTTGCCTTCGCGCAGGTAATGTATCCATATCCGTTCCCCGGTCCGGAGATCAAAAATGCTGACTGTTTGCGACTTGCAGCTTTTGATGACCTTGACTTGTCGGCCCAAGTAACCGAGGGGAACGGAGTATCTGCAGTTTTCGAAGCGTACGACGTTGCTCTTTTGCACTTTAAGGATCTTGCTGACGGACGACAATTCGTACGGAATTGACGGCAAAGGACGAAGCGCGATCTTTTCTTCCTCCATGAGATCAGCTCGAGACAAGCCATCGAAACGCGTCGTCAAAGGACGTGCGTTGAGTTTGAGTAGTTCTTTGCCGATGGCCCGGTTGATTTCTTCGAGGCTGAAGAATTGGCGTCCTCTCAGAGCCGTCAATATGAAGCGTTGACATTGGTAGACGGCGTTCTCAACCATCGCTTTGTCCCGCGGTTTACCGGGTCTGACAGCAACCGGGATTGTGTCGTAGTAATCGCAGAACTCCCGGTATTGCCTGCAAATCCGCGGGCAATACTTGTCCGGTTTGGTCACCAGCGAGGTCGAGTTGTCAAGATAAATATGCTTCGGGACTCCTCCGAAAAAGGTGAGCATCTTGGTCTGGGCATCAAGCCAGTCATCCCGCGTCTGACGCTCAGTCGCACAACAGAAAATGTATCCGGACGCTGGCAGAACGCCAACGAAGATTTGCGCTGCAGCTACCTTGCCAAGACCGTCCGGAGTCCACGGCAAAGTGTCGCCGCTGTAATCAATCATGGCGACGTAGCCGAAATCCCACTGATTGATGAGCTCCACTTCCCGGCATGAAACCGGCAGATTCTGACAAAACCGGGCGTGGGCCTTGCAGAAGCCCTTGTAGCCGAGAGCTGAGGCGCCTTTCGGCACGCTGTCACGATAACTGTCCCAGAGGGCTTTTAAGCTCCGTCGGTTCTTACCTCGGACATTGTGTCGGCAGTAAATGGTTTCGAAATCCGGCTCATGAAAACCGGACCGAACCTTGGCTCCGACACCAAGACAGGTCTCGAGGTCGTGCGATTTCAAACCGATGGCTTGCTCGAGAGTCAGATTCGCCTGTTTGATGCGATCGAGGTAACGTTGTACGGTGGATTTGGAGATTCCGAGTTCTCTGGCTATGACTTGCCTCGAGGCACCGCTTAGCGTCCGGCGCAGAATCTCTTGCACGTCGAATGTATGCATAAGAGTCTTACTCCTATTGGGTTGATGAGAAAAATCCCCTTTGCGAACAAAGGGTTAATTCATCCTATCAGCTAAGACTCGTTGCATATCTTCTCAGCGTATATACGCTACAAGACGTCCACTCCGAAGGCGACTGCCGTTCGCTGTGGCTTCGACTCGCGTTCGATCCGAGGCGCAGCAAGCCAACGTTCCAAATTTGGCGACCGGCGACAATCGTTCGACTTGAAATCGCCGAGCGTTCGATTGAAAGCGAGTAGTGGCCTGTCAAGGGAGATGACCGTTCGATCGAGGGCGTGGGGCGTTCTATCACTAGAGCCGAACGTTCCGTCTGAGTCGACATGCGTTTATTCAGCAGAGATTAGCGTTCTCCGCAAGGCGGCGCGCGTTCGATGTTCGTCGACTCCCGTTCGATTGGAGTCACCTCGGAAGCTAAGTGCGGGAAATGGAAGAGAATTTTTGGGGAGCGGTTCGTTCTTGTCGACTGTCGTTCGGTCTGAAGTCGCCGGTCGTTCGGCTGGAATCGACTGGCGCCGCGGATTTGATCCAATTGATCGTTCCATCTCTGTCGACTCCCGTACCATTTTCAGTTCCCTAATTCAATCCAATCGATCGTTCCATCTCTGTCGTCTCCCGTGCCATTTTCAGCTCCCTAATTCAACTGCGTTCGATGTGCTCGTAGAAAGCAGGGTGTACTGCCTTGGGACACTTCGGTACGTCTAGGATTGCCATGGGTGCTTGGTGGGATCGTCGGAGCCTCAGCAGGTGGCAGAAGCCTCTAGCTCACCTGATGCATATTTGGACGTTGACGGATACTGCTCGGAATCTTTGCTCTATCAGATTGTCGTACGGGAAGATGTGGGGGCATGCAGGATGTAGCGCAGTCCCTTGAGTGTGTTGTGCTGAAGATCACAGCTTTGTCGGATGTGCTTCCTGCCCGGTGCAAATCTCAGCATCTGTTCTTCTCGATGGCGTACTTGATCAAAGTTTGTATATGAAGTTATATGTTGATTTATATTACTTAATAATTGGTTGGAGTAAGTGATGAAGATATAGCTATTATTCTTGTTTTTGCTTGTTAATCGAATCCATTAGTTTGGCCTTTGTTTGAGTTTTTTTGCGTAATTTTTAGATATGAGGATACAGCAAATCTTCCTAGATTAAAAATGAAGATTCTTTTTTTTGATTTTCTCGAGCTTAATTCGTCAGTGATGAAGGTTTTTTTCATAATCCATAATCTAGTTTTTAAATCACTCCATAAGCTAGTCAATTTGTTTTCTTTTTCTGCCTCTCGAATGATTCGCCAAAAATTTTGAAACGCAAGGTGCTCAACCGTCTTACGGCAGATGATAGACATATCATAAGGTTTTATTGTCCAATGTAGAAAAGCGTCTATATCCGACATTCTAATGCGGTTTGAATTGGTTAGAGATGAATTTCTTATTCTGTAGAAATAATATATATTATTGTCAACTATTAACCGGTTTGATCTGCTTAGGCATTTTAGGATGTAATCCTGATCTTCAGCGGTCTTAAGGTTTTCGTTAAATCGAATTCCTTTGACTACCTTGGCTTTGAAAGCCATATTCCCAAGGCTTAGTGATATCGAGCTAAACTCTTTTTGAGAGAAGCCTCCAAATCCAAAGCAAAATTTGTAGGCATTGTCCTGATCTAACTCGAATGGTATCGTCTTCTGAGTTCTATCTGGTAAGTGCTGTTGCCTTTTGTCAAAACTATGGTAGCCCACAATAAGACAGTCTGAGTTATATGAAGTAAAATTCTGAATGATTGACTCAAAATAGTCATTAGTTACTATATCATCAGAGTCTAAAAAGCAAATAAAATCATAGTTGCCATTTTTTTCTATAAGTTCCAGAGCGACGTTTCTTGCCTTGGCGACTCCTCCATTTTTTGAAGTGTTGTATAAATGGAGTCTTGAATCTTTCGATTGGTAATATTCGAGTATGTCTTTGCTTTTATCTGTTGAAGCATCATTTATGAAATAAATGTCGAAATTCTGATAGCTTTGAGCTAGAATCGCATCTAGACATTCTTCAAGGTATAAATCTGTGTTGTATACTGGTACAACTGTTGCGATGCGTAATTGGTTTCTGATTCGATTCATGAGAATTAAAGATTGCGCGTGAAGTTGTATATATGGAAAAGGATATTTACGCGACAGCTGTGCTATCTATGAAGAGTGCGATGGTCAAAAAGTCTTTAGGGCTTGTATAATGCTGTCTGATTTGAGTTGCGAAGTGCTATTGGTGGCTTGACTTACTAATGAATTTGAAGTCAAACTGAATCCCTTTTTTTAGGGATTGCTTTATCTGCCAGTCTAAGATGAATCTTGTTAGCCCGTGTCGAATTAAAAATGGTGCTTTCTTCACATATTTTTTTGTTCTCAATCCAATTGTCGATTCGAGTGTTTGGTTCGGTATTACAAGCGTAGGGGCTGTTCTCCATATGGTAAAGATTTTAGCCATGTTGAACCATGGCGAAAATAAAAAATCATCAACTGGGCAGGGTAATTTTTCGGACAAAGATAAAGCTTTGGTTGCCGCTTGTTTGGAGATTAGATAGCAGTGGGAGCCAAGAGGTATAGGATATAGTGGTGCCACGAGAGAAATAGTCTCATCAATATATAAGGTTTTGTCTTTTATTCGTCCTTTTTGACTTGCTTCAAGGCACGATAACTGGCAAATATCGACAGACGAAGGTATCCAGTTGCTATTTAACAAATATTTAGTGGCAAGCTTCGAAATTTCAATATCATCTTCCATAATTAAGGCAAAGTTTTCATTTGAATCCACTAGTTTTGCCCAGCAAGCTCGGTGGCTCAGAAAGCAACCAATTTCCCCATCTGTTAGCTCTCGAGTGAATCGTACTCTAGTGTCAAAATGATTGTAGGGATAGGTAATTTTTTCTTTGACTTCTTGGGGCAATAATTTTCCGTTTATGGCTTCAACTCTTTCATAATTGATGCCGAGTCTCTTTAATGTTGTATTCATTTTTGTAAGCCTTTCTTGAGACTCAGCAAGATTTACTAATAGCGTTAGCATGTTTTGAATATCTAGAATTTAGATGTTGGATGGAGCCTTGCCAAAACACTTAAGATGTGATTAGACAGTATGGAGACAATATTTGAATGAAAATCATTTTGTGTGGGGATGCTATTTTCTATTTGCGCTCTCCATTGAATCGGAAATTCGCTTTCATTCCAATTTCCTCGACCTCTACCAAAATGTGACACTGCTAGATATAAAAGTATTGTGTTAGTATAAAACTTTTTTAATGCTTTATCTGACCATGTTACGATTGTTCCATTAAGTCCTTTTCTATAGTTATATGCAATCGCTAGTCCAACTCCACCTCCCGCTCCCACTATAGTGCCGATTAATGTTCCAAGCCCCATTGATACCCCTCCTGTTGCGAGATCAATTACTAGGCCGCTTGCTGTACCAAAACTCAAGGCTCCAGCCGCAGCTGCTGGAGCAATATGCACAGGACTTGTTACTTCCCAATCAGTCTGCATACGCCGAAGTAACTCCTTGCGAACTCCTTGCCCTTTAAGTGAATTGATTGCTATCAATTTATCAGTTAACGCGCAAAACTCATCCGCAGCACGAGAAACAAGAGCTGTTTGAGCCGCTCCGATAGGATCATTGAGCGTTTCATTTTTAAAAAGGCCAAGACGTTTACCCAAAAATCTGAGCTGATCTTTTATTGACGTGGATTCGGCAACCTCACGATCGTTGGCAAGTTTTTCGAGATAGTGCGCCATTGCTTGGATACTAGCGTTGTATGCCGCATAGCGTTTTCTTGACCAAACTTCTCGCAATGCTTCAAATGTGGTATGAAGCTCTTCCGGAAGCACCTTGTCTATGGCATCGAATAAGGCGAATTCTTGCACCCAGCATCTAGCAAAGGCATCCATAGGAAGTACGGAACTTACAATGGGATAGGTTGACATTGCACTTGACCAGCGATCCACATCTGCTTGTTCAGCTTCTGGCGGTTTCGGTTCTCCCATTTGATTGAGCAACACGATCACCGGCTTGCCGATCCACTCGAGAATTCTCATTTCTGCACTCACGTATGGAGCAGAGTCAGGTAGCTCGGTTGCATTGACAAGATACAGCACAACGCTTGATGTTTCTTTAACGTGTTTGAGTGCTTTCTGATTTAACCAGAGAGATTTGTTTGCGACACGATCCCAAACCTCGGACAAGAACCAACCTACTGGATTGGCTCTGCCTTCCAGACGTTTCGCAAGAGCGACAGAATTGCCAAATCCCGGTGTATCCCAAAGAATGAGTTCACATCCTTCAGGGGTACGAGCCAGTACATAGTCATCGGTTGTTTCAGTGACATGGGCACGGTCAGCAACTTCGCCGATGTCGCGGCCTAGCAACGTACGTGCCAGCGTCGTTTTACCAATATTGGTATGACTGACCAAACTCAAATGAATTCGCATCGGATCATTGCTCATTGTTCTTTTCCTTATTGTCAGTCACATGGACGGTTTGATCGGATGAAATTCGCGGGGCTGCCCAGGCTCGAACTTTCTTGATGACCTGTAGTTGAGACTCGGAAGTGTCGTGCAACACAAATAGCTTAACCTGGTGCAAATTGCTTAAAGATTCCCACGCCTCTTGCCGTTCTTTGATGCGTGCCGGCATCGAAGCGAAGCGTTGGGCAAACTCTTTCATATCAAGGAGTGCGGCAAAAACGGCAGAACTGTTGGATTCATAGGCTTGACGCAAACGTTCAATGACTGCGCCGTGCACTTCCTCTTCCGGTGTCTCAATGCCGTCAAACCAGATAAGGACGATTGGCTTTCGAGGACCTGAAGGAACAGCGGGAATGTTCGCTTCTTCATCGTCAAAGTCGACAGTCTTAACTGCAGAGTCTTCTGCACTTCCCCAATGCTTGCAGAGGATAGAGGTTGTCTGATCTCGCAAGGGACGATTCACTAATGATGTGATAATCAACAAATTCCCCAGCACAGCGTCCTGCGCGCATTGGACAAGGATATTTTCGAAGTAGGACGACTCAATCGAAAGCGATGTCTGCGACTTAAACCGATTCATTCGCCAGGTATCAAAGCAGGCAAAGATCAGACGAGGGAAAATAACGACAACGCCCATCAGAATCATCATGCGAATGAGCCAGGGGGCTGCAGAAACAGGAGTTTCGAGATAGGGGAGACGGTCTGCCCGCATTTCGACGATCTGAGCAAGATCCGGCATGGGTGGTAAAGGACCGACAGCGGGGATGAGCCCGTAGGTGTAGTCAATGAAGGTCTTGACGCTTTCAGGACTTTCCGCAAGCCATGTGCTCTCCCATCCGGCCCAGTAAGAGGTTCCGAAACCGCGTACCAGGAGACTCATGACGATGCCCAAAGCAAAGAAGAGGGCCGCAAAATGTAGAGTCCGGGCCACGTTCATGCGAATCAGCGGCGCAACAAACGACGACCATTCGCTGTAGAAGTGCGACTTGAAACCAGAACGACGCAATGTGCCGTAGCTCGTCTTTTGAACAAATGCATTGAGGCTGCTTCGTAACGGCAGAGCAAATCGATTGGTTCCGGTTCCGACCAGACCGATGGCACAGCAAAACAGTGCGAGATAAATAACGAGATTCCAAAGAATCACTCCCCAATAGGGAGGAGAGAGCAGATTGACAATATGCTCCGGACTCGCGATCCGATCCGTCAAAGCGCCGAGCACAAAGGCCAGGAGAACGAAGAGCGGCGAGAAGAATTGAGGTAGCCGTGCTTTGGTGCTGACGGTCGTGTTGACACCGCGCTCGGAAGCCGTGCGCAATACTACCTTGGCGCGCTCAGTCAAAAGCTTCACTGCATCGGCTGATTCTCCGACCGTATGGGCGGCACGAAGACTCGCGGCCTCAGCGTCTGCTGACGTCCACTTGATGTGAGCGTCATTGGATTCCTCAATAGCCTTGGCAAGCAGAATCAGTTTTGCCTGTTGGAGTGTTAGTCGAACCGACGTTTGTTTGCTTTTTGCCATAGCAATGAGAAATCCTCTGATATTGGTTCAAACCCCTATTTTAGGTGAGAGTGCTTAGTTGCGCTCTAGATTCGAGCTATTTGCACGGCGTCAATCAGTTCTTTTGTCGCTGCACCGGGATCCTTTTGTCCGCATATAGCTGAAACAACAGCAACCCCATCGGCTCCAGCACGAATCAAATCTCCGACAATGGGTACTTTGACGCTGCCGATGGCAACAACGGGACAGGGTTTGCGTGAGGCCAGTATTGCGAAACCATCAATGCCAAGCGCATCGCTTGCATCCGGTTTTGTGCTCGTCGAGAAAATTGGTCCGATTCCAAGATGATCAACCAAACGAATATCGACTGTAGAGAGTTCCTGTTCGTTGGATACAGAGAGTCCTAGTACCTTTTCGTTGCCGATGATGGCGCGAGCATCGCTGGGAGATAAGTCGTCCTGCCCGATATGCAAGCCTTCGGCATCAACGGCAAGGCATACATCGGCATGATCGTTGATGATCAGAGGAACATGAAAGTCGGCGAGAACAGACTTCAGTGCACGGCCGCACTCAACCAGTGCCCTCTTTTTCCAAAGCGGGGCGCGCAATTGAACGCAGGTGGCACCGTTTTGTACTGCCGCGCGTGTAGTGTCGATCATGCCTTGAGCACCACCACACAAATCGGGATCAAGCACCAGATAAACAGAAAGATCAATAGTGTGGCGCATCAATAAAAGTCCTTGGCCTGCAGAAGGTTCAGAGCGTCAATGTAAGCCACGGCAAAACTACCCGGCCCGCGGGCTACGCCGGCAGCCTGTTGTGCGGCACGCTTGGCAAGCGAGCAGGCGGAAATGACAGCTTCAAGAGGATGTTCGGTTTGAGCAACGAAGGCTGCCACCATGGCCGACAGGGAACAGCCGGTTCCGACCACAAGTGTTGCCTTAACGGAGCCGCCGGTACACGAAAGAATTTCCTTGCCGTCGGTCGCGTAGTCGGTTTTGCCGGTGACGCAGACGATGGTGTTGTACTCACGAGCAAGTTTGACGGACGCTTCAAGAGCGGCATCACTTGAGTCGGTACTATCTACTCCCTTGCCGCCTTTACCCATTCCTGCAAGAGCCAGAATCTCTGAGGCGTTACCGCGGATCACTGTCGGGTGAAGCGCCAAAAGGCCTTGGATCATTTTGTCACGCCAGGGAATAACACCGGCTGCAACCGGATCCAATATCCAGGGAACATTGTGTCGAACGGCACTTTTGGCAGCCAGATGCATGGCTTCCAACGAATCCGGACGAGGAGTGCCGACATTGATCAGCACGGAGGAAGAAATCGCGGCAAAGTGTGCGGCTTCTTCACAGGCGATGACCATAGCGGGCGATGCGCCCATCGCAAGCAACACGTTTGCCGTGATTTCCTGCACAACGTCATTGGTAATGCAGTGAACAAGCGGTGCGACCTCCTTGACATGAAAAAGGTGCGTTGCAATGGTTTCCGGTTCTACGGCACGAACAGGAGGCAAAGTGAATTCAGACATACAGCAGAAGAAAAGAGATGAAGTTGAAAAATCAAAGGGAACTGATGGCGCGCGTCAGCATATAGCCGGCAAGAACCAGGAGCATGCAGGCAAAGATGCGCTTTAAGGGCTTCGTGTCGATGCTGTGAGCGACCTTGGCGCCGAAAGGCGCCGTAAAAATGCTTGCTGCAGCCACAGACAATAAAGCTGGCAAATGGATGTAGCCCAACATCATGGGAAATTGCGGGAGCCCCGGTTCACCCCAGCCTGTAATGATGTAGCCGAGAGTTCCAGCAGCTGCGATCGGAAAGCCCAAAGCGGCAGAGGTTCCTACGGCGTTATGCATTTTGACATTGCACCACACCATGAACGGAACGGAAATGAAGCCGCCCCCGGCGCCGACCAATGCCGAGACAACTCCGATGCCAGTACCGGCGCCAAACATTCCTGCCATTCCCGGAAGAGTTCTTTTGGGTTCCGGTTTGGAATTAATGAACATCTTGACAGCGGAAAAGCCGACAAAACAGACGAAGACGAGAGAAATCCAGAAGGTTGGGAGAAGGCTGGAGATTTTGGCCCCGAGAAGGGCGCCTACCAAGATACCGGGTGCCACTGCTGCAACAACGTTCCAGAGCACTGCACCGCGCTTGTGATGCGCTCGCACCGAAGAAAGCGACGTGAACATGATGGTAGCCAAAGATGTCGCAATGGCTGTATGAACTATAGCTGTATCAGGCACGTCGGCATAGACCAAAAGCATGGTCATGAAAGGCGTGAGCACCATGCCCCCGCCGATACCGAGGAGTCCGGCCAAAAAACCGGTACAGGCGCCCAAACAAAGCAGAGCCGCAACAATTTCCCAAGACATGAATACGCTTCCCGCAGAATTGTCGAATTGCGGCGTACATGATACCTGCGCCAAAGAGGGCAGAGCGAGGTTGGGGCAGGAATTGACGAAGGCGGGAAAAGGAAGACCCTGTGGTTTCCGGCTACGTTACCTGAACCGAAAGGTCAGGGTGGCCGCGGCTGGAGCGGAAAACGGAGCGGACAACGCGTGCCCGCTGCACTATCGGCTCTCGAGTTAAACGGCCTTGCACGAATGCATAGGTTAGGAACATTGGAGCCGCTGGTGAAACTTCACAGGGTAGGACAATTATAAGAAAGGCCGCTTATTTTCAGCGGCCTTTCGGGGAACATTTACACAAAAGCTGGAAAAATTCAGCTTTCAAGAGCGGGATCCAGAGCTTCATCGCACTTCATGCGAAGCGCGGCAACACGCGAAACGGTCGCTTCATCGACAGGGACCTGACCGAGACGGCCGGTGATGGAGTCAAAGGCAATCTGCAACGACGCCATCACGGCAACGCGTTCAGGGGTGAGCGAACGATTGGCCGAGCGTACTTGAGATGCACGCGTATTGAGGATTTCGGCGGCGCTGCGTAAATTCTCAACGTCCTCCTCGGAAACCTCGAAAGGATACTCGCGATCCAAGATGGTGAGTTTGATGCGTGGCATGCTTTATGACTCCGATTTTCTACCCGACAATGTTCCGATTAAGCAGAAGGCTGTTCCGTCTGCTGGTCGGCCGTCAGGGAGACGATCAGCGAATCGATGCGGCTACGCACAGCGGCAGCTTCTTCCTCGAGCAGTTCGACGGCGGCGGTCTTGTCTGCAAGCTGAGCCTTGAGGGCTGCGTTTTCAGCCTTCATTTCGTTGTAGGCCTGCACAAGGCGGGCGACGGAAGATTCAAGTTTGTCAAGCTGGTCGTTCATTTGTTACCTCGTTAGAGCACGCGCAGTGTTTATTGCGCACCTAGGAAAAGTTTGCCTGCGAATTTTGCCACTCAACGCGTTTGTCTGCGCGGCTTTTTACGCGGAAAAACAAATTCAGTTGAATCCGAGTACGTCGGACATAGAAAAAAGTCCGTTGGGTTTGTCTTTCAGGAAGCGCGCAGCTGTTACGGCACCTTGTGCGTAGCCTGCACGCGACCCCGATTTATGGCTGATCTCAATGCGTTCACCGGGGCCGGCAAAAATCACGGTATGGTCACCGACAACGTCCCCGCCGCGCAGGGCAGCAAAGCCGATGGCTCCATCGGGACGTTCACCGGTATGTCCTTCTCGACTGAGAACTGCAACCGAATCGAAATCAACGCCGCGTCCCTGTGCCACACGTCGCCCCATTTCAAGAGCCGTGCCGGAAGGCGCATCCACCTTGTGTTTGTGGTGCATTTCAACGATTTCACAGTCGTATTGCGAGAGCAAGGCGCCCGCAATTTCCAAAAGCTTTAAAACGGAATTGACACCGACGCTCATGTTGGGCGCGAATACGACAGGAACAGACCTGGCCGCTTCCACAATATTCTCCTTGCTTTGCGCGTCAAAGCCGGTCGTGCCGATCACGACGCCGATATTGTGAGCAACGCAGAATGGCAGATAGGCAAGCGTAGCCTGGGGACGTGTGAAGTCGATCAAAACATCGGCTTTGGCAAGGTCCTGAACGTCATCCGAAATCAAAATCCCGGTCGTTTTGCCAATTGCCGCACCGGCATCCGTGCCGATTTCGGGAACTCCAGGGGCTGAGACGGCAGCTACGAGTTCAAGGTCATTGCTACAGAGAACGGCCTCAATAATGAGCTTGCCCATGCGGCCGGTTGCGCCGGAAACAGCGATTTTCACGGTTTGACTCCTTACTGATCTTCAGGACGCACGAGAGGCGTCGGAGCGAAGTCCGTTTCGCGGCCGAGAATCATTTCGTCCGCTTGTTTTTCGGTCGGAACGGAACCCGCTTCAATCTTGGTGAGGATGTCCTGTTCATCGAAGTAAAGCGTGACACGACGCATCTGAATGTCACCGTAGCGCGGATTCAGATAGTAGGTGTAGTCCCAGCGATTGCGATGGAACTGACTTTCAATGAGCGGTTCTCCCATCAGGAAGAGAACTTGCTGACGAGCCATGCCGACTTGAAGCTGGTCAATCATTTCTTTGGTGACCAGGTTGCCTTGGTGGACATCGGTACGGTAGACGTAGCTATTGAAGTTGCAGCCGGACAGCGCGATCAAACCGACGGCAAGAGGAGCGGTGATAAGAAGTGTGCGCAAGGACATGAGAAAAACAGTCGAGAAAACGCCTCGAAATTCGTAAATTGAAAACTTCCCGTTATGATAGCGAGTATCGGATTGAAATGAGCCTCTTGAGGATAGCCAATGAGCGTAAATAATGAACATGAGATGCTTGAGCCCGAACAGGAACTCAAAAATGTGGGGCTTAAAGCAACCGCGCCGCGCATGCGAATTTTGGAGCTTTTCCAAAAAGCACAGGAAGCAGGAGCAGTGCGACACTTGACTGCAGAAGACATCTACAAGCAGTTAGTTGCCGAAAACATTGAGGTGGGGCTCGCTACCGTTTATCGCGTTTTAACCCAATTTGAAGCGGCGGGTCTCATCGTTCGTCACTATTTCGGAAACGACCGCGCCAGCTATGAAATGGACGATGGGGCGCATCACGATCACATTGTTTGCACACGCTGCGGACGTGTCGAGGAATTCGTTGATAAAGAAATCGAAAAGCGCCAGAAACAGATCGCCGTACGTCTTGGTTTTGAACTCGAAGGGCACTCTCTGTCGCTCTACGGCATTTGCGAAGATTGCCGCAAAAAGGAGAAGGCTCGTCGTAAATAGCTTGAAGGATTAAGAGTACTCAAAATAAATAACCGGGCTTGAGCTTTTGTTCCCAAGTCCGGTTTTTCCTAGAGGCTACGTTAAACCGATTATTCTTCCACCAGTACAGGACTCACGCCGACGCTGTGGAAGCCTGCATCGACATAGGCCACATTGCCCGTAATGCCGCTAGCCAGATCCGAGAGAAGGAAGGCGGCGGTATTGCCGACTTCATCAATCGTGACCGTACGGCGCAACGGAGCGGAGTGTTCCATGTAGGTCAGAATCTTCGAGAAGTTCTGGATGCCGGAAGCTGCTAGCGTCTTGATTGGGCCGGAGCTGATGGCGTTGGCGCGGATGCCCTTGGGGCCGAGGCTGCCGGCCAGATAACGGGTGGAGGCTTCCAGAGCAGCTTTGCAGACGCCCATCGTGTTGTAGTTGGGAACGGTGCGTTCACTGCCGATGTAGGTGAGAGCCAAGATGGAGGCGGCACGACCTTCCATCAGCGGCAAAGCCGCCTTGGCAAGCACTGGGTAGGACAGCGCGGAAATTTCCATGGCCGTGCGGAAGGATTCGCGGCCGACGCCTTCGAGGTAGTCGCCTGCAATGCATTCACGCGGAGCAAACCCGATGGAGTGCACAAACCCGTCCAGACCACCCCAACGTTCTTTCAGTTCACCCATCACGTTGGCGATCTGATCATCCTTGGTGACATCCATTTCAAGGCAGATGTCGCTGCCGAATTCTTTGGCAAATTCAAAAATACGGTCGTGGAAGCGTTCGCCGACGTAGGTAAAGGCGAGCTCGGCTCCTTCGCGGTGGCAGGCTCGGGCAATGCCGTAAGCGATCGAACGGTTCGACAACACGCCCGTGATCAAAAGTTTCTTGCCTTGCAGAAATCCCATGATTTATTCCTCGGTAAGGATTTTTATTTTTTAACGAATCTTCAATCGTTGACCGATGGAGATTCGAGTCGTTCTCAAGTTGTTGATGATACGGATTTTAGAGACACTGGTACCGTACTTTTTTGCAATTGAAAAAAGCGTCTCTCCGCGTCTGACAACGTGTACGTTCTTCCCTGGCGGCGGCTGCGTAGTTGCACGCGGCGGAATCACGAGCACGAGACGCTGACCAATACGCAGACGAGAACTTCTTAGATTGTTGGTACGGCGAATTGAACGTTGTGTGATACCGTATTTTTTAGCGATGCTGTAGATGGAGTCACCTTTGCGCACGCGGTAAACCACGCGGCGGATTTCCGGAGCCGAAAGCTTAAGTCCCGCGTTGAGTTCTTCCTGCGCAATTGCCGGCGCAAGTTGCCCGTTGGCGTCAACCAGCAAAGCAGAACCAGCGAGCACTTTGCGTCCTTTCGGGATGCGGTTGACGCGTCGAAGCTCTTCTTCTGTCATGCCCGATTTCAACGCAACGTCAACAAGTGTTTCGCCTTCTTTAAGGTGATAGAGCACCCAGCTTGACAGTGGCTTTCCGGTGTTGACCCAACTCGCGAGGTTGTCCATGAAGACTTCCAGATTTTCCATCGGAAGCAACATGACGGAGTTGTGGCTGGCAACGATCACGGGCAGATTGAAGCCGGGATTGAGCATCCGAAACTCGTTGGGATCCATTTCGGCAAGCTCTGCGGCCGTCTTCATGTCAATGTCACGGCTCTTCGTGACGCGGACAAAATAAGGAGCGTTTTCAATTTCAGGCAGATTGATGCCGTACTTTTCTGGATCGGCAACGATTTGACGGATTGCTTCCAGTCTTGGTACGTAGTAGGCCGTTTCACGAGGCATCCGCAAATGCGCGTAATCCGCTTTGCGTCCACGGGCTTTTGCTCTGCGAATGGCACGAGAAACACTGCCTTCGCCCCAGTTGTAGGCAGCAAGAGCTAAGTGCCAATCTCCAAACTGTTGATAGAGCTTTTCCAGGTAGTCCAATGCGGCTCGAGTGCTCTGCAGCACGTCTCTGCGCTCGTCCTTCCAGAAATTCTGCTGAAGCGAATAGATGTTGCCTGTCTGAGGCATGAATTGCCAAAGACCCGATGCTTTCGCATGAGAGAGGGCTTCGGGTTGGAAGGCACTTTCCACAAACGGCAAAAGCGCAAGTTCCGTGGGTAAGCCTCTCTGTTCAATTTCGTCGACAATGTGATAGAGATATTTGCCGGCACGCTCAAAGACACGCTCAATATGGCGCGGATTACGGCTGTAGCTTCTCAGCGAAGTCTTGACGCGACTGTTGTTGAGCTCTGGCATAGCATAGCCGCGACGAATGCGATCCCAGATGTCAACAGGGGGTGAGACTTCGGCTTCCGTGGCCGGCAGATCATCGGCTTGCCGCGCTTCAGCACTCACGGGTGTTTCTGCGCACGCCACGGAGCCGGCAAAGCAAATGCCGGTTACGAAGCAAATCAAAAAATTGCGCAAAGAAACCATGAATGCGAGAGAAAAAAGAAAGGTGAGACAGGAAGCGACTCGAAAAGGCGAAATTGTAGCTTGAAAAGCGTACATTTCTGTTTGTGTGCTATGCACGGCACGGGCATAATTCTACGTTCTATTTTCCATTTTCAATCAAAGATCAGGACAAATGGCTCAATACGTCATGACCATGAATCGCGTGGCCAAGGTGGTTCCGCCCAAGCGATTCATCCTCAAAGATATTTCTTTGTCGTTTTTCCCGGGGGCCAAAATTGGCGTTCTGGGGCTCAATGGTGCCGGTAAATCGACGCTGTTGAAGATTATGGCCGGTGTCGATAAAGACATCGATGGCGAAATTACGTGGCAGAACGATCTCAAGATTGGTTATTTGCCGCAGGAACCGCAGCTCGATCCTGAAGCAACGGTTCGTCAGGCCGTAGAAGAAGGCATGGGCGAAGTGATGCAGGCTCAGGCCAAGCTTGATGCTGTGTACGCGGCTTATGCCGAAC
>ULUE01024272.1_pt1 | contig 19990 bp, 23 predicted proteins | sample 1958211 | NCBI WGS metagenome assembly ULUE01 (sample SAMEA4835752, study PRJEB28245) | human gut metagenome | biome: gut microbiome; material: fecal sample | place: Denmark | collected 2008 | reverse complement strand
GGGACGGTTCAGAGATGGGCCTCGCCGCCGATTACGGACTACGGGAAAGGGGGTGCGCCCATCAGGAGCAATCCAGGCTGCGTGTTTCGGTGCAGGTGCTGGGCCGAACCACTCTTTCCAAGAGATTTAGATGAGAAAACGGAAGTTTAAAGACGGGCAGGTTCTGACCGAAGAAAGCCTGAGTCCGCACATCGAGCGGACGCGCGAAGGCTACTTGCTTTGCAAAGACGTGCCGATCAGCCGAGTCGGCGAGTTCGAGTACACGCCAATCGAAGCAGGCATCCGCGGCAAAGGCGGCAAGGTCATCCTTACCCGCTCACCGGAAGAGCTTTTTTCGCCCGAGACGATTGCGAGCTTCGAGCTCAAGCCAGTCGTCATCGGCCATGACCGATTTGCCGACCCGAGTAACTGGAAAGAAATCTCGGTCGGCATTGTCAAGAACGTCCGGCAAGGCCAAGACGCTGAAAAGGGTCTTTTGCTTGCCGACTTGCTCATCACCGCCAAAGAAGGCATCGACCTCGTCGAGAGCAAAAAACTGCGCGAAGTCTCGTGCGGCTACGACTCGATGACTGTTGATGACGGAGACGGTCGAGGGCATCAGGAGGGCATCGTGGGAAACCACGTCGCTTTAGTTTCCCGCGCCCGTTGCGGGAGTGTTTGTTCAGTGAGAGATGGTTTTATGACTAAAGGAAATCTCAAAACTATGCTCCGGCGCCTTTTCCGCGACGGGGAAGAAGACAAATTTAATGAGGCATTGGATGGCCTCGAAGTGAAAGAGTGCGGTGACGAAGGTGAAACTACGCCCCCGCCGGCACCTCAGCCGACTGCCGAGGAAGTGCTCAAGACTCTGGTCGCGCAGGTCGCCGAGCTGGTCAAGCGTGTGGAGGCAATCGAGTCTGCCAAGGTGGCCGATCAGGACGATCAGCCGCCTTCCGATACCGAGCCGGCCGTGGATGAAGAAGCGCAGGTCGTTCCGGATGAAGAAGCCCAGCAAGTCATTGCTGATGCCGAAGAGCTCGCGCCGGGTATGCAGAAGCCCGCTTGTGACTCTGCTGACGGCCACTTCACCCGCGGCCTGATCCGCCGCGTGCAGCGCAATGCCCTGAAGATCGCAGGCGTGAAGAAGTTTGGCGATACCGCATCGATGACCGGTCAGGTGCTCGACATTGCTTTCAAGGCCGCTGTCGATGCTCACCGCGCAGGTCGCAACCCGATGCCGCGCATCGGTGACGGCGACACTCAGCCGCAGCCTGAATCGCTCAACGATCGCTTCAAGAAATTCTGGAATCAGTAAGGAGGACGTATGTCTCAGTTTATCGGTACCCGCATGCCTGAAGGCTTCGCGGGCACGCTCACCCGCGGCGAGTTCGACTACACCGCGGAAACCAAGGTCAACGGCGGCCTGACTGCCTACGGTGTTCCGGTCAAGATCGATGCTTCGACCGGCAAGGCTGTTCCTTGCACTGCCACGTCTGACGTGGTCCATGGCTTCACGATGCGCGAAGTCGGCCAGTCCAACCTCACGGGCATCGCTCTGGCTCCCGTGATTTCCATCCTGCGCCGCGGATATCTGCTTGTTTCCGCTGAAGGCACGCCCGCAGTTGGCGGTCAGGTCTACCTGTCCGCTACCGGCACTCTGACGGCCGATGCAGGTTCTGAACCCAACAACACGGCCATTCCCGGTTGCAAGTTCTGCAAGGCTAAGAACGCCGAAGGGCTTGTCGAAATCGAATTCAACATTTAAGGAGGCACCATGCCTGTTATGCGATTTGGCGACGCAGATGTCGCTTCCACCGGCGCTTTCCTGGTCGGTGAACTCGAACGCTTTGACCCGCAGATCTATGAGCCGATTGCGGACTTCACTTGGTCTCGCGACGTTCCCGTCCGTGAAGACGTAACGATCGCAGACGAAGTTTCGTCCTTCATCACTTCTGAATATGCCGGCGGCACTTCCGGCACCGGCCACGGCACCAAGGCTTGGGCGTCTCAGAAGTCCGGCACCATCCCGAAGATTGATGTCGGCTTTACGAAGACGACTCATCCGATCATTCCGTGGGCGATGGATGTTTCCTACTCCATCATCGAACTTCAGAAGGCAATGCAGGCCGGCCGTCCGATCGATACGCTGAAGCTTGAGGCTATGCGCATGAAGCATCAGCGCGACATTGATGAGCAGGTTTATATCGGTGATACCGAAACCGGTGCAACCGGTCTTTTGAATAACCCGTCGGTCGGCAAAGGAAATATCGGCACTTTTGATCCGGATACGGCTTCTGCTGATGATTTCCTGGACATGATTAACACGGTCCTCAAAGCCTCTTATCAGGCCACCGAGTACAACCGTGTCCCGGACACGATTCTGCTTCCGCCCGACATCATGACGTTCTTGTCTAAGCCTATGGTCGTTGGTGGTACGCCTCTGGCCATGACGGTGGCCGACTGGGTGCGTGACAAGTCTCTGACCTATACGGTCACGGGCAAGGCTTTGACCATGAATCCCTGCCGCTGGCTACGCTTGAATGGTGGCTACGGCTTCGACAAGGGCCGCATTGTCGCCTACACGAACGCCCGCGATGTTGTGCGCTTCCCGCTCGTAAAGATGCAGAACACTCCGGTGCAGTTCCGTGGTCTCGACCAGAGCACGATCTACTACGCCGCTCTCGGCCAGGTGGAGTTCGTACGACCTGAAATGGTGTACTACGGCGACATGGCCGACTAAGTCGAAGAGGAGGGGCCATGAGTCACAAGCTCACCTACGAAAGCTTCATCGAAGCTTTTCCTGAGTTTTCGGACGATGTCGCTTGGCCTGTCACGCGAGTGCAGTCCCGCATCGATCTGTCGAACTGCTTTGTGCTCGTTCGTGACGACCTTTGTGATTCCGCTGCGAATCACATTAAAGGGCTGTATACGGCACATTACCTTGCGGCTCAAGGTCCCTCCTCGGAGTCCGGCAAGCTCGTGCAGAGCGCCGGTGGAACCGGCATCGTTTCGAGTAAGAGTGTCGACGGGGCTTCTGTCTCTTTCGACACTTCTACCGGATCAGAACAAGGTGCGGGCTTCTGGAACTTAACGGTTTATGGCCGCGAGTACTGGCAGCTAATCCAGATGATGGGAGCCGGAGGTGTGCAGATATGATCAAGACGGTTGTGAGCGTCAAGCGCACGGTCGGCACGCCTTTGAACGCTTCTTTGAAGGAACTGAAGAAGACATCGATCTACGTCGGCATACCTCGCGGTTCGGACGGTGATGCTCGAAGTGACGGCGGACCGCCAAACTCCGATCTTGGATGGATTCACGAAAAGGGCTCTCCGGCCGCAGGAATTCCTCCGCGTCCTTTTTTGGAGCCGGGGGTCGAGTCCGTGAAAGACAAGCTTGCGGACCGTATGGGGCAAGCGATTACGGCTGCACTTAAAGGCAACGACGGCGCGATGGATGCTTATCTGGAAAACGCGGCAATGGATGCCGAATCGGCAGTGAAGGGATATATGCACGAAGGCAAATTCGCGCCTTTGTCTCCGAACACGATTCGCTATCGCAATCGAAGTCGCGGCACGAAGGACAAACGCCCTGGCGAGGCAGAAGGTACGGCATCCGTACAGCCTTTGATCAATACAGGCGCTTTGCGAGACGCCATCATGGCGATGGTTCACAAGGATTAAGAGATGGCATTACTCGATGTTTCAGAGGTCATTTCTGACCCATTATTCACTTCGCCCGTGACTCTGATTGTGCGCGACGAGTTTGTCGATGAGAACGGGCAATCCGTTTGGTGTGACGGTGCTGAGTACGATGTCAAGGCCGTTGTGACATCCGACATGAAGACGCTTGAGCGCATTTCGGAGGAAATTCGGAGAGTCGGCTCAATCGTCGTGAGGTTCTTGATCAAGGATGCGCCGTGCTTCAAGGCACATGCTCATGACTGCATCGAGTGGCGCGGCATTCGCTTCGCGATCAATGACGCCGCGGATTACTCGCAGTTTGGTCGGGGATTTATCCGGCTGATCTGCTCTCCGGAGGAGGCCACAGATGGCGGTTACTGATTCCCGCACAGCGGGCTACATGAAGCCGCTTGCGCAGTCCAACATCGACCTTGAGAGCGTGCTGATCGACTTTGTGGCACAGCTCACGGGGTTGAGAAAAGACCGCATCCGGTGGGCTTGGAGAAAGCGACCAGGCTCACCGATTCCTCTGACAGATGACTGGTGCGCGATTGGCCTGCAAAAGGTTGCTTCGACTCAGCCCTATCGGAAAGGGAAGAAGGGAAACATCGAGGAAGCGGAGTCAGGAGACACCACACATGTGACGCACCAGACGCTGACAGTTTCTTTCAGTTTTTACGGTCCGACGGCTCTTGAGCTATCGGACCTTTTTCGATGCGCGGCACAGCTTGATCAAAACTTCCGCTTTTTGGCTTCGAAGGGGTTGACCTTGCAGGCCGTGGGCGATGAGGTGATGCGTCTGCCGGACCTTGTCGGCAACCAGTGGCGAGACAGGTACGTCTTAGAGCTGAAGCTCGGGCGTGTCGTGACCCGCCGTTACGGCGTCCGCACGATTGCATCGGCGGGCTTTGAAATATATACGGAGAAAGGGAAACTATGACGAATTCCACTCTTCCAGTCTCTCGCGTCGTTTCGGTGAGCGTCTCGATGAGTCCGACTGCGGCACGTGGCCGCAACTTCGGCGCGATGCTCATGCTCGGCGCGTCTGACGTGATTGATACGGATGAACGCATCCGGATCTACTCTTCCATTGACGACATTGCGACGGACTTCGGCGTTGATGCGCCTGAGTACAAAGGCGCACAAGCCTTCTTTGCTCAGTCTCCGCAGCCGACGACCTGCTATGTGGGTCGATGGGCAAAGACGGCCACCAATGGCCTGCTCAAAGGCCGCATCTTGGCTCTGTCTGAGCAGCAGATCAGTCTTTTCACGTCTATTCAAGACGGCGCTTTTGATGTGACGATCGACGGTTCTGTCGTGAATGTCACGGATGTCGATCTGCAATCTTGCTCGAACCTCAACGCGGTTGCGAGCGCCGTGACTGAAAAGCTTCAGTCCAAGGGCACGTGCCTTTGGATGGGAGATCGTTTTGTCATCCGCTCTGCGACGACCGGCACCACGTCCTCGGTCTCGACCGTGACGAACACGGGCCTGTCGGCACAGATGGGTCTGGAAGCCGGCACCACAATGGTCAATGGTGCGCAGGCCGAATCGCTTGAAGAGGCTGTCAACGTCCTTCTAGACTATCCGAGCTGGTACGGCCTTTATCTCTGCGAAGACGCCGAGGACGACGACATCATCGCGGTTGCGAACCTCATCCAGGCCGCTTCGCCGTCCCGCATCATGGCCTTTACGACTGCTGACACGGAAGAGCTTGACGGCGCACGCGAGGATACTCTCTGCTCGAAGCTCAAGGCTGCAGGCATCAACCGCGCAATTGTGGTGTACACCTCGAGCGGTCAGGCGGCAGGCGCTTCGGTGCTTGGACGCATGGCAACCGTCAACTTCAACGGCTCGAACACCACAATCACGCTCAAGTTCAAGCAGCTCCCTGGGGTGCCTGCGGAAAGCCTCCGCACCTCGCACGCGGATAGCTTGAAGGACAAGAACGTCAATGTGTTCGCGGCGTATCAGAACGACACGAGCATCTTGCAGGAAGGCATCACGTGCGGCGGTTGGTACATCGACGAGACGCACGGCCTTGACTGGCTTCAGGACGCTGTGCAGACGGCGGTTTGGAACCTGCTCTATACGTCCACGACGAAGATCGGTCAGGACGAAGCAGGCTCCACCGCTTTGGTGTCTTGCATCAGCCGAGTGCTCGATCAGGGCGTTACCAATGGCTTAATCGCTCCCGGCGTCTGGCAGGGCGACGAGTTCGGTGAGCTGTCGCAGGGCGATACGCTTTCGACTGGCTATTACGTCTATATCCAGCCGCTTGCGGAACAGCTTCAGGCTGACCGCGAGGCTCGCAAGGCTCCCGCGATTCAGGTCGCTGTCAAGCTTCGCGGCGCGATCCACTTTGTGGACGTGTCGATCATCGTCAACCGTTAAGGAGGTGCTAAATGGCGACTTACTCTTTTCTGTCGGTCACGGCCTCTTTGACCGGTGCGACCGGATCTGTGGACTTGTCCTATGGCGCTTCGATCGCCAAGGAAGGCATCACGATTACTCCGACAGGCTCACGCAACACGATGACGCCTGGTGCTGACGGCGAAGTGATGCACTCGCTTAAGGCCGATAAGAGCGGCACTGTCACGGTGCGCCTTTTGAAAACTTCGCCTCAGAACAAGAAGCTGATGGCGATGTTCAACGCTCAGCAACTTTCTGCTTCGGCCTGGGGCAACAATGTCATCACGATTCAGCAACGCGACTCGGATGACTCGATCATCTGCCGAAGCGTGGCCTTCCAGAACATGCCGACGATTACTTTTGCTGAAGAAGGCGGCCTGATGGAATGGACGTTCGACTGCGGCAAGATCGACGGCATCCTGGGCGAGTATCCGACAGGTGAATGATCATGGCAGACATGACAATCGGTGAGCACAAGTTCCGCTTCGGAAAGCTCAACGCCTTCGATCAGCTCCATGTCGCGCGGCGCATTGCACCACTTGTGCATAGCGCCGTTTTTGCGGCCGGTCCTTTGAACGAGGCTCTTGTCGCCTTTGCGAAAGGTGACGAGAAGACCTCGGACGAGGCGATGGTGCGGGCCTTCATGCAGACGGCTCCTTTCCTTCAGGCGCTTTCACAGCTCCCTGATGATGATGTGAACTTTGTCATCAAGAAGGCTTTGAGCGTGACCATGATTGAGCGCGGTGGACACTTTGTCCCGTGCGTACAGGGCGGTGAGATCATGTGCGACGACTTGAGCCTGACCGACCTTTTGGCCGTGACGGTTCAATGCCTGATGCCTGTTCTCCGCCCTATTTTGAGCGCGAGCGGCTTGTCCGCCGTCGTCTCTGCGCTCAAGGAATAGAGGGATGGCGATCGCTTCCGGATGGAGAAGACTTTTTGCTCCGTCCGGTAGCCTCTGGCATGTGCAAGTTCGAGTCTTTGATCGACGGGACGCTGGACTTAGTTCACGTTCTGACGATGAACGAATATTTAGATAATCGGCTCCACAACGAGGGGCTTTTGAGAAGAGTTAAAAATGGCACTGCTTGAAGGCTTTCTCGTAAGGCTCGGCTTCGAGGTCGATCAGGACTCGGCTGCCAAGATGAAGGACACGGCTCGCAAGTCTGGCGAGGCTGTGGCGGACATCGGCAAAAAGGCCGTTTCGACAGGTCAAGCTCTTTTTGGCATCGGCCGCAAAGCCGTAGCTATGGGAGTAGCTCTTGGGGCGGCTGTGCTGAAAGCGTCTTCAGATCTCTCGAAGATGTACATGACAGCCGCTCGTTCCGGAACATCGATCACGAACATCCGGGCGATGGGCTACTCGCTGAGTCAGGTCGGCGGCGATTCCGAGCAGGCAATGCAGAGCATCGAAACTCTGCGCACGCGGTTTCGCGATCTGCCGGGGCTTGCAAGCGGATTCTCTTCGGCTTTCAATGTCGATGCGATTGACCGGAAGACCGGAAAGATGCGCGACATGGTGGACATCGTTACTGATCTCGGAAAGCAGTGGCGCAACCTTTCCTCGGCGGCAGTCTCGCAGCAGGCATCTTTCCTTGGCATTGACCCCACCACGGCGGAGCTAATCCGTAGCGGCGAGTTCGAGCGTTTCTACGCGCAAGGCAAGGAGATGCAAAAGCAGATGGGCGTCGATCTGGATGAGTCTGCCAAGCGAACCGCCCAGTTTATGAGCGACATCAATGCTATCTGGGAGACCTTCAAAGTCGGATCTATCGACATGCTGACCAGTGCAGTTGGTGACTGGATGCACGGCTTTGCCCAGGAGCTACCGGGACTATTCAAAGAGTTTCGTGCCGAAGTAGGAAAGTTCTTCAACACCCTTTTCGGCGAAGGTAACTTCTTAGTGAACGCGTACAAGGCGATCACAGGGCTTTTTGACGATGACAAAGAGAAAGAAGAACCGCGCAAGGAAGAACCACGCCTCGAAGCCGAAAAGAAGTTCGTGACGGATTCTTCTGTGAATCCGGGTGATGACTTTTCCGGCTTGACGGACAACAACGAGACGCCGGAGTCCACAGGCTTAGAGGCAGGTGACGACTACGGTGGTGCTTACGTCTCGAAGTCAAAACGCCGATCCGCGGTTAAAGAAACCAGAAACGAGTTCGGGAGCAAGGGCTACCAGACCGTGCGCTTGACAGGGCGCGGCGAGGCAAAGCCTTTCGACTATCCAGGCTTTACTCAGCAAGCCGCATCATCTCCGACCTACGTCGAGTCTCCGGCACAAGTCGTGACAACGGCCGCAAAAGAAAGCTCGCCGACAAGCGTGACGAACGACAATCGGCAGACTGTGGACAACAGCCAGAGCTCACAGAGTTCCAGTGTTCAGGTCAATCAATCGATCGTCATTAACGGCGCAGGTTATTCCTCGGCGGATGCGATTCAGCAGGCCGCCTATGACGGTACGCAGTCAGCCATCCGTGACTCTGCTTCAGTGATCCGATAGGAGGACACATGCCTTCACTACCCTACAGCATCGAGGCTCTGGTCTTTGGCCGAGAGCGTTCGATAGCCGGCATTGTGCCTGACGTGGTGATCTCTGAGACGCATTCGGACGAAGTGGTTGTCACAGAGTATCCGGTTGATAGCGGTTCTCCGATGGCCGACCACGCCTACAAAAAGCCGGCTGACTTAACCTTGAGCTTCGGGTGGTCGGACAGCTCAACGCTTTTGAACTCGGTCTTAAGCGGGTCGATCTTCAAGGGCGTCCGGACGACGAAGGACATTTACGAAAAGTTCTTGGAGCTGATGAACGCCCGCCAGCGCATCGATGTGAGCACCGGAAAGCGAAAGTACAAGAACATGCTGATCGTGAGCCTTCGGACGACATCGACAGTCGAAACCGAAAGCGCACTGATCCTTGAGATCGGACTGCGTGAAGTGCTCACGACTGAAGCGCAGACTGTGTCGCTTCGACCTGAAAAGACGGCCAACGCTTCGAGGTCGACAGCCGTCACAGATGGCGGATCCAGGAGCGTGACAAATGCCTAGATACGAAATTCCTTTGTTAGAAGGCTGTCAGCGCTTCACGGTGGACCTGGGCGAGCGAACTTTGACGCTTGTCCTGATCTACCGATACGCTGATCTGGGCGGTTGGTACTTGGACATTTATGACGATGAGAACGAGCTGATGATCGGCGGAATTCCACTGGTCATCGGGCGCGATCTTTTGGAGCAGTACCAGCACATGGGACTTGGACACCTGACCGCATCACTTGACGGCGGATCGACTTCTGATCCGACCTACGAAGAGATGGGGTCGATCGTGCATCTTTACTGGGAGCCTGAAAATGGCTGAGAACTGGCTCCGATACTTCCGGTTGACCGTGGCTCGTGACCGCACCAACACACAGGCTTTGGACTTCAGTAGCTACCACGTGACCTTTGAGATCTCCCAAGCGACCGTGGCACAGCCTTGCACAGCACGCATCCGTATCTACAACGTGTCGGATGCGACGCTCGCGCAAATCAAAGGTCTCGGTCAGCGCGTCATCGTTGAGGGAGGCTATCAAGGCCATCATGGCAAGATCTTCGAAGGAAACCTTGTTTGGAAGATGACTGGGCGCGAGTCTCAGACTGAGACCTTTGTGGAGCTGACTGCCACGTCGCAGTGGAAGGCTCACAAGTACGCAGTTGTGAACGTCTCGCTTTCAGCGGGCACAGGCACAAAAGAGCAGCTTGACGAAGTAGTCAAGGCGTTCAAAGAGAAAGGCGCAACGTCAGCCAAGCTTCCTGAGATGACAGGGTCACAGCTTCCGCGCGGGCAGGCCATTTTCGCAATGGCCCGGGACGTGATGGACGAGGTGTCTGAAACCACGGGTATGCAGTGGGGCTACACGGATACAGGCATCGTGGCAGTCCCGAACAACGGGAGGCTGAAAGATCGTGCCATCGTTATCAATTCGCAGACGGGTATGGAGCTTCGGCCCACAGTAACGATCGGCGGAATTCAAGTCAAGTGTCGACTGAACCCTGATCTTGAGATCGGTCGGACGGTGCAACTGGATAACTCCACGATCCAACGCGGTGAGTACCAGACTGGCTTTGGGAATACGCAGAGCTTCGGGAACTACACGGCCACGAATCAAATGATTAGCTCGAATGGCCTTTACAAGGTTCTTTCGCGCGTGCATACGGGCGACAACTTCGGAAGCGACTGGACAACCACGATCAAGTGCGAGGGCGTGAATGCCGCGGTTACGCCGGGAATGCTCTCGACTGAAAGCTATACATACATAAGCAATGGCTGAGAAAGTTACGACAAAGGAGCGCGTGGGCAATGAGCGCGTGATGGCGAGATCAATCGCGCAGACCGAGCTCTTAAAGACTTACGTCTCCATGCCGGGCATTGTGCAAAGCTTTGATGCCTCTAAGCTGACGGTCGTCGTCCAGCCTGCGATTCAAGGCAAGCAAGAGCTTGAAGATGGGACGGTGCAGGCCGTGAATCTTCCGCTTTTGCAGGACGTGCCGGTGGTCTTTCCGCACGCAGGTGGGTGCTCGATTACCTTCCCGGTGAAGCAAGGCGACGAGTGCCTTGTGGTCTTTGCTGACCGATGCATCGATGCTTGGTGGCAGCTTGGCGGCGTACAGCCGCAGTTGTGCGGACGCTATCACAGTCTTTCAGACGGCTTTGCGATCCTTGGCGCATGGTCTCAGGCCACAAAGATCGGTCAGGTATCGACCGAGCGCATCGAGATCCGAAGCGACGACCGAGAGGCTTACATCTCGATCCATCCGGGCACGCACGACATCGAGCTGACAACGTCCGGCAAGGTCGATGCGACGATAGCCGGGACGCTTACGGCAACCGTATCGGGTGACGTGACTCTGAAAGCGCCGAAGGTGACGATCGACTCACCAGAGGTGCACATCACAGGTCGGCTCATGGTGGACGGACTTATCACGGGATCGGGTGGCTTCACGGTTTCGGGTGGCAATGGCGTGATCGCTACCGGCGACATCGCTTTGACGGGCTCGATGACATCGACGGGAGACATTTCGGCAGGCGGCATCAGTCTGACTACGCACGTCCACTCCGGCGTAACGCCGGGCGGCGGCAACACGGGAGAACCAGTATGAGGGTTCGGAAATTAGACGCTGATGGCGATATGCAGTTCGGACATGGGAGTCTGGACATATACAAAGACTCTGCCGAAGGTGTCGCACAGTGCGTCATGACACGCCTTGCACTCTGGCAAGAGACGTGGTTTCTCGATGTCGACGAAGGGACTCCGTGGCTTCAGGACGCACTAGGCAAGCGGATGCTCGTCGAGAGCGTCGTTAAGGATCGCATCCTGGGTACCGATGGCGTCGAGTCGATCGAGGACTTTGAGGCAATTCTGGATCCGGACACGCGACGCATAACCATCACGGCCACCATCAACACGATTTACGGATCCACTTCTGTGGAGACTAGTTTATGAGCGCAGTTTTTGAAGTCACACAGAGCGGCATCACGGCGCCTGCTTTTGATGAAGTGCTTGAGTACTTCCAAGGCAAGGCGCGTGAAATCTTCGGCAGCGACATCGTCATCACGCCTGACTCACAGGACGGGCAGATGATCTCGATCTTCGCGCAAGCTTTGGCAGACGTGAACGCCCAGGCGGTTGTGGTTTACAGTGCTTTCAACCCTTCGACTGCAAAGGGTGTGGCACTGGATACTGCCGTCAAAACCAACGGCCTGACACGTCACACAGCCACGCACTCGACAGCCGACTTGCGAATTGTCGGTCAGGCTGGCACAACCATCCGAAACGGTGTGGCTATCGATACGAACGGGAACCGATGGATGCTTCCGGAGACGGTTGTCATCCCAGTTGAAGGTGAAATTACGGTAACGGCTACTGCCGAAAGCTCTGGCGACATCGTGGCCACAGCCGGGGCGATCAATCGAATCGGAACGGCCACGCTTGGATGGCAGACCGTCACGAATCCTTCGGACGCTGTAGTCGGCTCGGCGCAAGAGACCGACGATGAGCTTCGCACACGTCAGTCGCAAAGTACGTCGCTCCCAAGCGTATCGCTTTGGGAGGGCATTATCGGCGCAGTTCTGGCGCTCGATGGTGTGCGCCGCCTTTCTGGCATCTGCAACAACGATGACACGCCAACTTCCGAAGGCGTACCAGGTCACACGATTGCGCTCATCGTTGATGGCGGAGAAGTAGCCGACATCGCAGAGACGATCTACCTCAAGGGTTGTGAAGGTACCGGCACTTATGGCTCGGTCTCTCACACGCTGATGGACGACTACGGCTTTCCGCACACAGTGCGCTTCTCGCGTCCGACTTCTGTCGCCATCAAGGCCAAGGTCACGATCAAGCCGAGTGCTACCTATTTGAGTGATGTAGCCAATGAGATCAAGCAACGCATTGCCGACTACATCAATGGCCTTGCCATTGGCGTGAGCGTGAACTTACCGCGAGTAATTTCGAGCGCTGTCAAGGATTGTGACACGGGCGTAGATACTCGCTTCGACTTGCAAAGCCTAGAGCTTGCACGAGGTGACGGAGCGCTTGAAGTCAAGTCGATCACCATCGCTTGGAACGAGGCGGCGATGTGCTCAGTCGAAGACGTGACGATCGAGGTGCAAGATGCCTGACCGCAATGAGTACACAGATCTAATCGCTGGATACCACGTCGACAAACCGAAGTTTCAGCAGTGGATCTTTGAGCTGACCGAGCCTTTGCGAATCGCAAAGGAGCGCTTGGCCAAGCTTCGGCAGGACTTTGACGTGGACTATGCCATCGGTCCGCAGCTCGATGCTATCGGCGTGCGAGTCGGCGTATCTCGTGACATCCCGATGGTCTTGCGTGACGTGTACTTCGCGCTCGATGATGTGGACGGCGTGGGTCTTGATCTGGGCGTTTGGAAGGGCATATATGACCCAATCGACGGCACAACAACGCTAGACGACGAGACGTATCGCGCTGTCATTAAGTCGAAGATCTTGCAGAACCATTGGGATGGCACGAGAGAGACGCTTCCGGACTTCTTGTCCGGCGTTTTGGCGCTATTCGGACAGCCTGCAAAAGTGCTGGATCTTGAAGACTTGCAGACGATGCACGTTGTCTTGCACCTGACGCGCTCGAGTACGCCGCCGATCGTGTGGGAGCTTTTCTCGCGCCGCATCATCGACGTGACGGCGGCAGGCGTGACGATGGACGTGATCGACAATGATCCGTGGTTCGCGCTTGACTACGAAACGAGTTCCTTAGGTGGATTCGATGAAGCGTGCTGGTTCCCTTTGACGGAGATTTTCGATGAGTAGCTACGCAGTCGGAAAGTACGACTTTTGCATCCCAAAGGGCACGGACATCATCGTGCCCTTTCGCTTTCGAGACTCTGAAGGGAATTTGATTGACTTCGGGGGCTTTGAGGCACGCATGCAGATCCGCCGCTTTGTGAACTCTTCGCTTGTAATCGACGAGCTGACGACATACAACGCCCGCATCACGGTGAATGTGGAAGAAGGAACTTTAACGCTTCACTTCCCTCACGCCCTCACAGAGCAATACCCCACAGGACAGATTGTCTACGACATTGAGCTGGTTTCAGCTGACGGCATCGTGGCGCGAGTCGTCGAAGGCCGGATCAGCGTGACATCGGAGGTGACTCGTGCCCTTGTCGAGAGATGAACGAGCAGACGCGACCGGTCTGCCCGTCCCGCAGTTCACACAGGTCGAAAGAACTCCCTGCTTTCAAAATCGGCGGCTTCCCGTCATCGAAGTCCTTGTCCCCGGCATCCAAGGTCCGAGGGGCGAACAGGGACCGACTGGCGAAAGCAAGCCCTTGGAAGTAGATCCGTTACAAACCTACCTTAAAGCAAGAGGAAACATTTAAATGGCTACGACTCTCAATGCGCAGATCCAGGCACTTGCACAACAGCTTGGCACTGACATCAAAACCATCATCGCAAACGTTGGCGACCTGTCGCAGTTGACGACGACGCAGAAGGCAAGCCTTGTCCTTGCGATCAACGAGCTGAAGGCCGCTGTCGGCAGTGTGGATCTGACCGCTCTGATCGACGATACGACTCCGGCCAATAACAAGACCTACAGCTCGAGCAAAATCGCAAGCGAGATTTCGGCCAAGTGTCAGGAAGTGAAGGACGCTCTCCTCGGCGGTGCTGGCGATGCCTACGACACCCTGCAGGAACTGGCCACCCTGATCTCCACCAACAAGGATGCGATCGATGCTCTTACCGAACTTGCCGGCTCGCATGTGCGCTACGACCAAGAGCAGAAACTCTCTCCGGAACAGAAGACTCAGGCTCGTACCAACATCGGAGCGGCAGACGACGCTGACTACCAGCTGACGAAAACTGCCGTTGGCACTTTGGCCAACTTGCAGACGACCGAAAAGACGAATTTAGTCGGCGCTGTCAATGAGGTTTTTGGTGTTGCAAATACTGCCAAGACGACTGCCGACACGGCCAAGACGACTGCCGACACGGCCAAGACGACGGCTGATTCCGCCAATACCAAGGCGGGACAGGTCGAATCCGCTTTGAACACCTTTAAGGGGCAGGTCGGCGCAACTGATACCGACTTTGTGGCCATCTACACGGCCGCTCGTGACGGGGATTCTGAAGGTTAAGGAGGTGCGGGATGGCGACGACTTTCAGTGGTTCCGTCGCCGCACTGGCCAAGCAGATCGCGCTCGATCAGATCGTCCAGGACATCGAGAACGAAAAAAAGTTCGTGAAAAAGGGTGAGGATCAAGGATCGAGCGCCGACCGACTTTTGATCCTTGAGTCGAAAGTGACAGAGCTCATCCAGAAGGTCTGGGCGGAGTCGAAGATCGACCCGCTCACTCTTGACACGACAACGACGGAAACGGCCAAGACAGCTTTTGAAGTGCGGCTTGCAGCTCTTGAGGCCAAGGTCGAAGAGCTTCGGACTAAAGCTTGGAAGCAAGAAGCGCTGTCTTGAAAATCAAGGAAATTTTGAGAAGGCACCTATGTGGTGCCTTTTTTTATGGGTGAAAAAAATATGCCTACAAATCAGCTTTTGCCCTTCGGCATGGGCGAATCTCCGAATCGGATCGGCTTTGACGATTGGAACGCTTTGCCCGCGCGTCTGACTGGCTTCCAGTCTGGCATCGCATCCAGTCAGCAGTTCAACTACATCCTCGCGCAAGGCGGAATCGCGGGCTACATCATCGGCCAGCTTATCGTTGAGCAGATCGCACAAGATGCGACGCTTGCTGATGCGGACACGCTCTTTACGAACTTCAAGGCGGCCGTAGCCAAGTTCATCCCGGGGGCTATCGCTGACAAGTCGATCGTGACGGCCAAGCTTGCTGATCTTGCTGTGACAACTGCCAAGCTTGCGAACTTGGGAGTGACGTCAGAAAAGATTGCAGACAATGCCGTCATCACTGCAAAAATCCTCGATTTGGCCATCACCACAGGAAAGATCGCCAATGGTGCGGTGACCAACGAAAAGATTGCGCAGAGGACAATTGCTTTTGACCGCCTTGCGACCGCCGCCATCGCGACGACTGAGCAGGCACAGCAGGGCACGCTTGACAACTGTCTGATGACTCCGCTGAAGGTCGCTCAGGCCATCGCAATGCAAATTCCGCCCGCTGTCCCGACGGGCATGATCGCCTTTTTTGATCTGACGGACATTCCCGATGGATGGCTTTTGTGTGATGGCTCTGCAGTGAGCCGCACGACCTTCGCCGACCTCTTTGCCAAGATCGGCACGCGCCACGGCGCAGGGGACGGAAGAACGACCTTCAATTTGCCCGATATGGACGCCAGATTCTTAGAGGGCACGACCGACACGGGGCAAGTTGGTACGAAAGTCGAACCTGGCTTACCGAACATCACAGGTACATTTGCCCACAACGGGCTAGAGAAAATCGGATTGAAAACAACAGGGGCCTTCTATGACGCTGGTGAAGGCGCTCCAGCGGAAGGTTCTAAATACCCAGGTGCAACTATTGGGTTCAACTCAAATTTAAAAAACTCTATCTACTCTGATGTGATTAACACAGTGCAACCTCCTTCTTTGGTCACGCTAGCTTGTATTAAGACCTAACCGAACATCAGTGGATCGTATCGCTCAATCTGCACGAGAAAAATTCTTGCGGCAAGCGGAGTGCTTGATGTGAAGGGTACGGCATACTACAACGACTCATTGGACGCAACTACGACTGGCGGTTTTGATCTGGATGCTTCGAGAGGATCCTCTGTCTTTGGAGCCTCAACAACGGTTCAACCAGCGTCTGTGCAATTCTTGGCGTGTATCAAAATTTGATACACGGAAGCAGTCTCAGCGAAGCCACCTGGACAGTTGATGCTCTACCGTACATGGGATCAACTCGAGAAGGGTCAAAGGTTATTTCACAGGCGTGATTTGCATCGGCCGATGCGGATGCGTTACGCAAATTCTTATTCGAGAACCAGAAGAGCTTTCCGTCACATGTTGGCCCATATCCTGCATTTTGTCCTAGCGAGAACCAACCCGTTATGTTCGGGCCCGAACATAATCGGTGGTATAAAAAATAACAGCCTGTTCCATTGGTGGGACGGAACGGCATCTGGGGCTTTTTCTATTAGAACTAAATCATCTAGCTCTATGGCTGGTCAAGAACGGCAAACGATTGTGTCTGAGGTCTCCTTTGATGCTTCAAAGGCCTCTGAAATGTACGGTAGAACCTCGACGGTGCAGCCGGCCTCATTGCGGTCACTTGCGTGTATCAAAACTTAATACATGCTAAAGCCCGCAAAGCGTTAGGTTGAACGGTTTCGCTGGCGCCGTATCTAGGATCTGATCGGTTCGCAGAAAAGGTCCACTTGATACCAGCGACTCGACTTCCTCCGGTATAGCCACTGCCTCCAGAAGCAATGGAAAAAGCGCCTGAAGCGAACTGGTATTCGTCAACGTCGTCTCTCATGTACCCAAGTTCACCAGTGATGTTCGGGCTCCCGAACATCATTGGAACAATAGGCGATATCAGAAGGGGTTATACCAGTGCGTCCGGATCCTTCACTGTTGTCAACGAAGGGCGATCTTACAACGGGCTTTCCGACGTAGACGGATCCAAGTTCGAGTTCCATGCGTCAGCGTCATCTTCGATTTACGGGGCAAGTTCGGGTGTGCAGCCGCCTGCGATTTTTGGCCTGGCCTGTATAAAGATTTAGAGCTTAATGCAAGCAAGACCTCTCAAAGACGACGGTTGCACCGTGGTCGATGCGCCGTATAAGGAGGAAGATCTTGATGCATCAAAGCTTGGTGTAGACACGTCGTTTCCAGTATTGCGATCGCCGTGGTTGAAGGTCGCTTCTGATTTTGTCAAAGCTCCCGTGTATTCCACATCCATCACGCCAAATTCACCTTGGCTCGTACCAATGATGTTCGGCACCGAACATCAGTGGAACAGTAGGATTTGGAGGGCCTACCACAGTTTCATCTTGCTCAACTGGAGCGTTTTTTTGGGAGAGAAATACTGAATCGAAAACCTACATAAGCGCATGGTCAACTGGCCAATCCAGTGAGTACCAATTGCTGCGATATTTGGCCTCGAATTCAAATTCTCTATACGTCGATACAACAACCGTTCAGCCAGCATCGCTCCGTCTGATTCCGTGTATCAAATTTTGATGCAAGGAATTGCTAGTAGCGAGGCTGGTTGGTTTGTTGCCGATGCTCCATAAATGCTCGATACCAAAGACGCATTGATCCCGTATAGAACATCGCGACCGCCTGCGCCTTCAGCGCCATTTCCACTAGTTCTGTCTACATAAAAAGAACCTGTAGCACTTGAATTTTCTTCGAGAGTGACCCGGAATGTACCGATTATGTTCGGGATCCCGAACATCAGTGGTGGCATAACAGGATTCGATTATGAAAAAGGCAGCGGGAAGTGTGTCTATGGTGCCTTTGTGACTGATAGCACTCACTTTGGTACAAGCGTAGGTGAGAACTACTGCATTGCTAAAGTGTCCTTCCAAGCTCAACGAGCAAGTTCTATCTATGGTAGCGATTTAACCGTTCAACCAGCTTCTTTGCGTGGTCTTGCCTGTATCAAGTTTTGATGCACGGAAGAGCCCGCATCGATGCTGGCTGAACGCTTTGAGATTGACCAAATAGTTGATTTGACCAGCTCGCATCGAAGCCTGCACCGTCGTAGGCGGAAACGCTTCCGGAGCCTCCCCAATCAATGAATTTTTTCCATGGCTCTGGGTGTCCAAATGCTCCCGTTGCAGTCCCCACCATGCCACGGTATCCGTTTGAAAAGCCACCGCTGATGTTCGGGCCCGAACATCACGGGCGATGTAGCAGCACCACTAGGTACGAGTGGTTTTGGTAAAACTAATGGGGCGCTGTACACCGATGCGAGTAAAAGCTCGTTCGACCCAAGTTCTAATTCTGCCAATTCTGCATATCCAAAACTTTATCTAGACTCTTCAAGAACGAGTGCTGTTTTCGGCGCTTCTGATGTAGTCCAGCCATCTTCCATTCTCATGCTTACGTGCATCAAATTTTGACGCAAGCGAGCACACGAATTGATGCTGGCTGTACGGTTGTTGCCGCTCCGTAAGTGGCGGAAGATCCAGAGGCATCAAATTTAAAAGCGTTTAACTTGCGAGTGGTTTTGGTTCCGCCCTCAATAGGTTGGTCGTATATTGAGCCTTTAGAAAAGGCTCCCGAAGGCTGTTTGGAGTCAAATGCCCATATCCAGGATGGCATGTCACCAGTGATGTTCGGACTGCCCGAACATCAGTGGTATCGCAAATGGAATCTTTGGCCTTACTGGTACTGAAACAGTAGGAGCCATCACGAAGGAGATCGTTTCAGGGAACCTCGCAGGGTACAACGGTAACGGAGGCCAGTACGGAAAAATCCTCTTTGATGCATCGTTGTCTTCGTCAGTCTTTGGTGCTGCTGAAACAGTTCAAACGCCGTCTATGCGCTTCTTCGCCTGCATCAAAGTCTAAGTTTTGATGCAAGCCAGTAGTTGAATTGATTTCGGTTGGACAATCGATGACTGCCCATAAATGGAGCTGACACGACCAGCAGAGAACGCTAGAGGAACGCTACTAGAGGATCCACTGGTTCCACCTATGTTGTGTAGAGGACCAACTGTGCCATAAAAGGCACCTGATGCCAGGCTTACATTATTTATTGCGCCAATGTCGGCTTGCACTTGATATTGACCGGTGATGTTCGGTTATTCGAATAGGTGTAGATAAGTCGGAGTTTGACCTAAATTCGACTTGGGTCTGCCCCTATCCGAATGACTAAACGGAAAAAGCTCTAGGCTGTGTCAGCCTTGAAGATGTCTGGCAAGAATTCGACTTCTCGGGCACAGTCTAAAACGTAGTCACACCAAGCGGCCATGAGAGCGCGCCTCTGTGTGAGGTAGTCAGACCGCTGATAGGCACGCGAGACGCTAGACCCGGACACGTGCGACAGACATGCTTCGGCGACCTCGAAAGGCGCATCATGGTCAGCCATCCAGCTGCGGCCGATAGAGCGGATGCCGTGAGCCACGAGGCGGCCTTTCAGCTCGGGGTCGTGGAAAAACTTCGCAAGCGTCTGCTCGCTTCTGGCCAATGTCCAAGTGCGAGGTCTGTGACGCGACCACCATGTGAGACGCGTAAGACCCAGGACTTGGTGCCGGACGGCTGGACTTTGAGAGTCAGACCGTGACCGTCTGACACTGAATAACGGTTTCCCCGCGGCTTCAAGGCCGCGATTTTTTTTGAAGAAAGAGAGGACTTCATGGAGTTCGAAGTTATCTACAAATACGACGATGCCGGCTACTTAATTAGTGCCACCCATCATCAGGTTCGTGAAGGTGTCGGCCTTCCTCCGAAGGCCACGAAGGTGGCGCTTCCGGAAGGCGC
>ULUE01086562.1_pt1 | contig 20159 bp, 18 predicted proteins | sample 1958211 | NCBI WGS metagenome assembly ULUE01 (sample SAMEA4835752, study PRJEB28245) | human gut metagenome | biome: gut microbiome; material: fecal sample | place: Denmark | collected 2008 | reverse complement strand
GGTGCAAGACCGCACGCACCGAGACACGCAACACGCTCAATGGTAAACAGTCCGTCGGATGACATGGTATCGCCGGGCTTCATCCCGGTCGCCTGATACAGAGCCTCCTGCACATCGTCCGACTTGCGGACGTGGCAGGCAGTGCCGTTGCAGCACTTGATGACGTATTTACCCTTTTCGTTCAATGAAAAATTCTCGTAAAAGGTTGCAACGCCGTAGAGATTTGCTTCGCTCACGCCGAGCTTTTCGGCAATATAAATGAGCGCCTCTTTGGGTAGAAAGGAGTATTCCCCCTGAATGTCCTGCAATATTGCTATTGCGTTGGTTTTGTCGTATCCGTGTTCCTTAAGCACGGAATCGACAAAGCCGTAATCAACGGTAACCATTCGCCTCATCCTTTCAATAATAGATTTTGCACTTTAACACTTTTACTGTATAAATTTAACCATCAAATCGGCGTCGTGTAAAGAAAAGTTATTTTTTTGTTAATCGAAGACAAAGTGTTCAGACCTGTGTCGGCGGAGGGAAGAAGCCCCATTTGTTAAATAATTTTCTGCAAACTAACAGCAGATTGCGGAGTAACGCTATGAATTTGCAAAAAAGTTGTTAAAAATAACGGTATGAGAGGGGCAATATTGTCATTTCTGCCGCAATATCACCAAGATTGACAAAATCAAAATAAACGTCCAAACACTTGACTTTTGCCCGAAATGGGATAAACTAAACACATTGAATGTCTCACATGAGACAACTTTCGGAGGCAAACGGTGCAAATAAACAAGACCGATTTTGACATCATTCTAAATACCCCCGTTTTCAGGGGAGCCGCCGAATCTCTTGTCCGGCGGATAGTCTCGGCGGACGACTGCATCGAGCAAAGCTTCAAAAAAGGCGACACCGTGTACGACAGATTTGACTTCATGCACTCCCTCGGCGTTATCCTTGAGGGCAGCATACGGGTCACCAAGGACAACGCCGACGGCAAGCCTATGCTTATGAGTACGCTGTACCGTGGCTCGATATTCGGCGCTGCGGCGCTGTTTAATGACGCACGGGAGTATGCGACACGACTCACGGCGCTCACTGCCTGCCGCATAGCGTTTTTCCCGCAGCGGCTTGTGCGGCGAACGGTGCTTAGGGAGCCGGAGATCGCAGAAAACTACATCCGCTATCTTTCGGAGCGCATTCTGTTTCTCAACAGAAAGATCTACTACCTGACCGCAGGCACCGCAGAGCAGCGTCTTGCAAACTTTGCGTCCGAAAACCTGTCAACGGATATTGCGTCGCCGCTGCCGATGTCGATGACATTGCTTGCCGCTGCACTCAATACGTCGAGAGCGTCGCTGTATAGGGCACTCGATACGCTCACGCAGAGCGGTGCGATAGAGAAAAACGGAAAGCTGTTTAGGATATCCGACCCGGATGTCCTAAAAGAATATACGCTTCAAAACAAGGAGGAAGAAAAATGAGAAGAAAACTGACCGCACTTTTGCTTGCACTTTGCATGGTGCTGTGCCTTGCTTCCGGATGCGACACCGCCGGAAACATTGACGACGATCAGCCGAAGGCCGAGGACGTCACCGTCAGAGTCGGAGCCATGAATGGTCCCACTGCGATGGGCATAGTAAAGCTCATGGACGACGCCGAAAACGGTAAGACCTCGAACGAGTACGAGTTCAGCCTCGAAACGGGAGCGGACGTGTTTGCACCCGCACTTGCAAAGGGCGAGCTTGACATTGCAGCCGTACCCGCAAACCTTGCATCTATACTTTACAACAACACCGACGGCGGCGTTAAGGTCATAGCCGTCAACACCCTCGGCGTGCTGTACGTCGTCGAAAGAGGCGACACCGTCAAGTCGGTTCAGGACCTCAAGGGCAAGACGATATACGCAACCGGCGAGGGCGCAGCGCCCGAATTCGGTCTGCGCTACATTTTAAAAGAGAACGGAATAGACGCCGACAACGATCTGAGCATACGCTGGTGCGCCGATACGACCGAGGCACTGTCGCTCATCGCAGCCGACGAGAGTGCGGTCGCAATGCTGCCGCAGCCCTTTGTCACGGCGGCGCAGAGCAAGGTCCCCGGACTGCGTATTGCGCTCGACTTAAACGAGGAGTGGGAAGCACTCGGAAACGGCTCTGCGATGGTGACTGGCGTTCTGGTGGTGCGCAGCGAGTTTGCGCAGCAGCACCCCGAACAGCTTGACAGATTCCTTGAGGAGTACAAGGCTTCGGTCGAGTACGTCACCGAGAACAACGAGGAAGCTGCCGCACTTATCGGAGGCTACGAGATCGTGGCGGAGCCGATAGCGCTCATGGCGCTGCCGTACTGCAACATCACCTGTCTGACCGCAAAGGACATGAAGTCTGCGCTTGAGGGCTACCTCAAGGTGCTGTACGACATGAAGCCGGCGGCGGTCGGCGGCGAGCTGCCCGGTGCGGACTTCTACTATGGCGCCTGACGGAGCAAGGCTCAAAAAGACGGTGGGCAGAGTCCTTGCCGTACTGTTTGCACTCTTATTGTGGCAGATCGCAGCGGAGCTTGTCGACCTGCGCATAGTGCTTGTGACACCCGTGGAGGTGCTGCGGCGGATGTGTACGATATGGAGGGAGCCGGGCTTTTTTGAAACGCTGTGGTTCAGCTTCCGCCATATCGCCGCAGGCTTCTTTCTGGGACTTATCCTCGGCAGCGCTTTTGCGGCGCTTGCCGGAAGATTTTCATGGATAGAGACGCTTCTGTGGCCGTTTATGGTGACGGTTAAGACCGTACCCGTGGCGTCGTTTATCGTCATCTGCCTCATATGGCTCCGCACCGAGAGCCTGTCTGTTTTCATATCCTTTCTGATAGTTCTGCCCGTGGTGTACGGCAACCTGCTTGAGGGCATAAAGAGCGAGGACCGCGGTATGAAGGAGCTGGCTGAGGTGTACCATCTGCCGATGCCGAGGCGCATGATCTATGTGCATCTGCCGCAGCTCAAGCCCTTCATATTCTCCGCCTGTTCGACCTCGCTCGGTATGGCGTGGAAGGCGGGCGTGGCGGCGGAGATCATCGGAACGCCGAACGGCTCGGTAGGTAAGATGCTGTACTACGCCAAGATATACCTCGACACCGACGACCTTTTGTGCTGGACGCTCGTCATCGTGGCGGTGAGCGTGCTGTTTGAAAAGCTGTTCATGCTGCTTCTGCGTCGGGTCTGCCGGAGATTGGAGCGTGCGTGATGGAACTTAGAAAGATATGCAAAAGCTACGGCGATAAAAAGGTGCTTCAAAACTTCGACCTCACGATACCCGACGGGGGGCGCATCGTCATAAGCGGCGTTTCCGGCAGGGGAAAGACCACGGTGCTTTACCTGCTCATGGGGCTTTGTAGCCCCGACTCCGGCGAGATACTCGGGGTGCCGCAGCGCATATCGGCCGTGTTTCAGGAGGACAGGCTGCCGCTGGAGTTTTCGGTGTATAACTGCATAAGATACGTTCTGCCGAGATCCGTAAAGCCGCAGAGGATATACGACAGCCTCTCGGCGCTCTCGCTTGCGGGCGATGCCGACAAGCCCGCAAAGGAGCTATCCGGCGGTATGCGGCGCAGGGTGGCGATCATAAGAGCGATGCTTTACCCCTCGGATGCCGTGTTTCTCGATGAGCCGTTTACCGGGCTTGACCGGGAAACGAAGCTCAAGGCGGCAAGTTACATTCTCGAAAATGCGAAGGGGCGCACGATAGTTGCGGTCAGCCACTCAGACGAGGATGCGGAGCTTTTAAGGGCGATACAAATTAAAATGTAAGAGTGAGCGCCGATGCGTGTTTCCGAGGAAATGCGCATCGGCTTTTTATGTGTGGTCTGATTTTGATTTTACAAAAGCAAGCTTTCGGATTTGATTTTCACAGGCTAATCTAAAGACGTACCAAGGAAATCTGAAATTTGAAAGGAGCTTTTTTGTGAAAAAGCTGATTAGTTTGACTCTCACGGCGCTCATGGCGCTTGCACTCTTTGCAGGCTGCAGCAGCGCAAACGACACGGCAGCGGGTTCCGTCAGTACCGACGGCTCGACCTCAAGACATCGAGATCGTCCTCATCGGACGTGAAGCAGGCTCCGGTACCCGTGACGGCTTTGAGAGCATCACCGACACCGAAAGCGCCTGCAAGTACCGTCAGGAGCTTGCCAGCACGGGCGACGTCATCACCACGGTCGCCGGAAACCCCAATGCGATCGGCTATGCATCCCTCGCAGCGGTAAAGGACAGCGTTAAGGCGCTCTCCGTCGGCGGCGTTGCTCCGAGCGAAGCGACCATCTCCGACGGCAGCTACGCAGTACAGCGTCCCTTCATCCTCGTGACCAAGGACGGCGAAAAGCTCTCCGAGGCAGCGCAGCTCTTCTTCGACTACGCAACGAGCGACGATGCCGCAAAGGTAATATCCGCAGCGGGTGCGGTTCCCGTAGCAAAGTAAAAAAACGAGACGAACGGTCCTTCGCAAGAAGGACCGTTAAGCCGATAGAGGTTTAATTCTTAACTTAAAGCTATGAAGATCAAAAACTTAACCGAAATAATAATACACGGCATATTCCTCTGCCTCGGACTTGTGACGGACAGCATCGACGCATATGTAAAGCGTGACCTGAAGCTTGCGGAAAGCGTAATCAGACATGATGATATCGTTGACGACTGCTTTATAAGCTGCCGCAGCACGCTGATCGAAATGATCCGCTCCGAGAGCGTTGATGCCGAGTACGCCCTTGATCTGCTGATGATCGCAAAATACTTTGAGCGCCTCGGCGACCACGCAACGAACGTTGCGGAGTGGGCGGAATTTTCCGTGACGGGTGTTCACAAAAGCGAAGAGCTGTGATATGGTGTACCGGAAAGCCGAAGCAAGTCTTCGGCTTTTTGCCGCATAAAAAAACATCCCGCCTGCAATGCAGACGGGATGTTTCGTGTTGTATCGAATCAGAAAGCCTTGTAGTTTTCGCAGAAGCGGGCAATGATGACCGCCATGTGCGCACGGGTGGCTATCTTGTTGGGACGGAAGGTGCCGTCCTCGTAGCCCTGAACAATGTTATTCTTGATTGCCCATGCGACCGCCTCACGGTACGGCTCTGCGATCGCTGCGTTGTCAACGAAGTTCAGAGGAGCGGAGCCGTCGGGCTCGCCTTCATTGCGGTAAAGCATGGTGACGAGCTGCGCACGGGTGATGTCGACCTTGGGCTGGAAGGTGGTGGCGGTCACACCCTTGGTGACGCCCTTGTTGTATGCCCAAACTATTGCGTTGTATGCCCAGTAGTTTTCGTCAACGTCCGTGAATGGCTCGGTGAGACCGGTGACATCGGGAGAGCCGGACATACGGTAGAGAACGGTGACGAACATTGCACGGGTCATGCCGGAGTTAGGTTCAAAGGTGGTAGCGGTCACGCCCTGCATGAGGCCGTGCTTCCAAACGTAGTCAACCTCGCTGCGGCACCACATATCTTCGGGTACGTCAACGAAGGGGAAGGGAACGTACTCACCGCAGACGGTGCACTGGATGCCGCCCTCAAACTTATGTCCTGCGGCGGGGATAACGGTGGAGACGGAGAGAATCTCATTGCAGGTACCGCAATGGCTGCCCTCGGTGCATCCGGGCTTGGTGCAGGTCTCCTTAACTGCGGGAGTGTCGATGACCTTGGTGTGACCGATAGCGGGAACGATAACGTCCTTTGCGTTGGTCTGAACGGTGTGCTCTGCGTCGAGGTACAGGTTGTGGCAGTTGTTGCACTCGTAGTATGCGACGCTGCCGTCAGTCGTGCAGGTTGCGGGAACCGCTGCGTGGAAGGTCATGTCGGAGTGAGTGCAGCCGGTGCTTGGGGTCACGGTGAGGGTCGCAATGTCGGAAACGCCGAGAGCCTTCTCCGTGAGGTTGTAGACGATGCAGACAAACTGCCTGCCGCTGTCGTTCATACTTGCGTTTTCAATCACAAGAGTGTCCTCGGTGCTGAGAGCCTTGGAGAGGATTGTCTTGATGATGGCGAGAAAGTCCACCTTGCCGCTGCCGAAGTCAATGTCCTTGAGGGAGCTGGGCTCGATCCAAATGTAATTGTACTCGATGCCCTTGAGCTGATCTACAAGGGAGAGCTTTACCTTGACGCTGAAGCTTGCGTCCTGTCCCTCGGTAACGGTGACGTTGGAGGGACCCTCAATGTCGAGGTCACTGCCGAACAGAGCGGAGATGAGCTTGAGAATGAGGGCGGGATCGAGGTCCTTGATAATCGAACGGAAGTCAAGGTCGCCGTTTATGAGACCCTTGATGATCTCGATGAGCTTGTCAATGTCGAGGTCACCGAGAATATCGCCGATGTTGCTGTCGCCGCCGATAAGACCCTTTAGTATCTCGATGAGCTTATCCTTATCGAGACTGCCGATGATATCGCCGATGTCGATATCGCCGCCGTTTATGAGACCCTTTAGAATCTCGATGAGCTTATCCTTATCGAGACTGCCGAGAATATCGCCGATGTTGCTGTCGTCGCCGATAAGACCCTTTAGTATCTTGATGAGCTGATCTTTGTCAAGACCTTCGAGGATGCCGCCGATGTCGATATCGCCGCCGTTTATGAGACCCTTTAGTATCTCGATGAGCTGATCCTTATCGAGACTGCCGATGATATCGCCGATGCCGCTGTCGTCGCCAATAAGACCCTTTAGTATCTCGATGAGCTGATCTTTGTCAAGACCTTCAAGGATGCCGCCGATGTCGGTATCGCCGCTGCCGCCGTTGCCGATCAGGCCCTTTATCGTTCCGACAATGTCCTTTATATCGGCGCCTTGGGTATCGGCCTTGCCTGTGTCTGCCATGGAGTAGACAGGTATAAGAGTAAATACCATAATCATCACCAAAAGCAGGCTGAGAATGCGCTTTTTCATGTTATTCCTCCTTATTGATAATCGCCCCTCGTAATGTAAAAATTACCGCTTAACATTATACAAAACAGGCTTAAAATGTGCAAGCATATTTATACAAAAACTCAAAAACAGCAAAATTACCATATTGGGGCGTTAAATTATGTGCAATTTTTCTCAGGGGAGGGGTCAGCAGCAGGCGCCGACTTTTGGAACAGGCCGATTATCTGCCCGGAGATCACGACGGTGAGCAGCGAGTAGATAAGTCTGCGCCACGGGATATAGCTCAGCGATAGCAGCAGCACGATAAGGTCGCTTATGAGGTACACCCACTGTATGCCGATGTGCGTCTTTGCCGACACCGCCAGCGCCAGCGCATCGTCGCCCGTGGGAGCGCCGCCTACACGGACGCTCAGTCCAACGCCGACGCCGACGAAGGCTGCACCGAGTATTGACGCCAAAAGCGGCAGCTCGGCGATGCCGGGGAACAGGGGAGGGAATGCTTCGCATATCGCATAGAAGCCGGAAAAGCCGAGACCCGCAACGACGGAATAGAAGGCAAACTCCTTTCCGAGAATGCGGAAACCGATGATGTAGCATGCGGCGTTGAGAACAAAACCGCTGACTGAGGGTGAGATGCCGAAGCAGTTGTATAGCAGCAGCGTAAGACCGAGCATGCCGCCCTCGGTAACGCCGGAAAAGGAGTGAATATTGTACAGCCCGAAGGCAAGCACCGCACTGCCGGCAAGACAGTACAGGCAGGAGGAAAGCTTGATGATCTTAAAGAATTCTTTTAATTTTTCCATTTTAAACGTCCGTAAATTCGAGTGTATTCATAGATCTCGGCAGCGAGAGAGTCGGTCAGGTCGCCGCTTTTTAAACGCAGGCACCAGTTGCCGCCGACGGTGCCGGGAGTGTTTGTGCGTGTGCCGCTGTGCAGCCAGTCCTGCATCTGAGCGACGAAAAGGTCGGAGACGGATGCCATCCCCGCCCGCATGAGTGCAGAGCGGAGGTCATCGGTGCCGAGGTACTCCTGCGCAAAGCGCAGACGCTCCGGCGCTTCCTCGGAAAGCCAGCTTTGTATGGGCGCATTATCGTGCGTGCCGACGTAGCAGACGGAGTTCCTGACGTGGCGATGCGGAAGATAGGCGCTGCCGCCGTCGGGGTCGAAGGCAAATTCAAGCACCGTCATTCCCGGAAGTCCTGAGTCGGAGAGAAGCTTTCTGACCTCCTGTGTGATGATGCCGAGGTCCTCCGCAATGAACTGCGTGGACGAAAACCAGGATGTGAGCGTCCCCACAAGCTCCATGCCGGGAGCCTTTACCCATCTGCCGTCGACGGCGGTCTCCGCATCGGCGGGGACTGCCCAAAAGCTTTCAAAGGCACGGAAGTGGTCGATCCTCAGCACGTCGAACATCCTCGACGCCGCACCGATGCGGCGTATCCACCAGCCGTAGCCGTCGGCCTTCATTGCATCGTAATCGTAGAGCGGGTTGCCCCAAAGTTGACCGTCCTTTGAAAAGAGGTCTGGCGGAACGCCGGAGACCTCGGTCGGAAAGCCCTTAGCGTCGAGCAGGAACCACTGCGGCTCCCTCCACACGTCGACGGAGTCGGCGGCGACGTATATCGGCAGATCGCCGATGATGCCTACGCCGTTTTCGTGAGCGTAGGAGCGCAGCCTGTCCCACTGACGGAAAAAGTAAAGCTGCACCCTCTTATAAAAAAGAATGTCATCCGAAAGAAGCTCGGTATAGCGCTCGACGGCGTGCGGCTGCCTCCTGCGAATGTCATCGTCCCAATCCGAAAGGGGAGCGCCGCCGAAGTGCTTTTGCAGCGCCATGAAAAGGGCGTAGTCGGAATGCCACGGGTTACTGCGCTCAAAGTCCGAGATATCGCCCGTGTCACGCTCGCAGGCAAGACGCAGAAGCCGCATATGCGTTTCCGTCACGTCGCCGTAATCAACGTTGCTGCCGTCGCACGGTCTGCGCGCGGACCCAAGCTCGTCCTCGGAGAGAAGTCCGAGAGTACATAGCTCCTCAAGGTCGATAAACAGCGGGTTGCCCGCAAAGGAGGAGCAGCTCTGATACGGTGAAGCGCCGCAGCCTATGTGACCGAGCGGCAGCACCTGCCAGTAGCTTTGACCCGCACTCTTGAGGAAATCGATAAATTCATATGCTTTTTTGCCCATATCGCCGATACCGTAGGGCGATGGGAGGGAAAACAGCGGCAGAAGTATCCCGCTGCTTCGTTTAATGTTCATATTATCACCGAAGCCAGTATAACATAAGGCGGCAGAAAAATGTAGTGCAATCTAAAGAGAAGTATGGTATAATTAAAGGAAAAGCAAATATTGTTTTTGAAAGGAGATAAAAAGTGGGACTTATTAAAGCCGGAATGGGAGCCATAGGCGGCACTTTGGCAGATCAGTGGAAGGAGTTTTTCTATTGTGAAGCCATGGCGAAAGAGGTGCTTGTCACCAAAGGACAAAAGCGCATAAGCGGACGTTCCTCCAACACGAAGGGGAACGACAACATTATTTCCAACGGCTCCGGCATTGCGGTAGCCGACGGTCAGTGTATGATAATCGTCGAGCAGGGCAAGATCGTTGAGGTCTGCGCCGAGCCCGGCGAATTTACATACGATACCTCGACCGAGCCGAGCATATTCTCCGGCAATCTCGGTCAGAGCATCATCGAGACCTTTAAGACGATGGGCAAGCGCTTTACCTACGGCGGCGACACCGGCAAGGATCAGAGAGTCTACTACTTCAACACAAAGGAACTGATCGACAATAAATTCGGCACTCCGAACCCGATTCCGTTCCGTGTGGTCGACAGCAAGATCGGTCTTGATATCGACGTTTCCATACGCTGCAACGGCGTGTACTCGTACAAGATCGCAAACCCGATACTGTTCTATACGAACGTTTGCGGCAATGTGGAGCGTGAATATACCCGTGACGAGCTTGACGGTCAGCTTAAGACCGAGTTTATTAGCGCCCTGCAGCCGGCGTTTGCAAAGCTATCCGCAATGGAGATGCGCCCGAACCAGATAATCAGCCATAATGCCGAGCTTGAGGAAGCGATGAACACTACGCTGACGGCGAAATGGGGCGAGCTGAGAGGATTGAAGATCGTCAGCATAGCACTCGGCTCCGTCACTCTGCCGCCCGAGGATGCGGAGATGATAAAGCAGGCACAGCGCACGGCGATCATGCGTGATCCTACCATGGCGGCGGCAACGCTTGTCGGCGCACAGGCGGATGCCATGAAGACGGCGGCAGGCAACCAGGCGGGCGCAATGACCGGCTTTATGGGCATGGGCATGGCGATGAACGCAGGCGGCGGCATGAACGCACAGAACCTGTTCGCAATGGGACAGCAACAGCAGCAGGCGCAGCAGGCTCCGGCGGCACCGGCAGCTCCGACGGCAAACGGCTGGAAATGCTCCTGCGGCGCCACCGCCACGGGCAAATTCTGCCCGGAGTGCGGCGCTAAAAAGCCTGAACCCGTGCAGGCGGGCGCATGGAAATGCAAGTGCGGCGCCACGGCTACGGGCAAGTTCTGCCCCGAATGCGGCTCACCGAAGCCTGCCGAGGACGGGTGGACCTGCTCCTGCGGTGCAGTAAACAAGGGCAAGTTCTGCCAGAATTGCGGCGCCAAGAAACCGTCCGGCGTACCTCTCTACCGCTGTGATAAATGCGGCTGGGAGCCGGAGGATCCGAAGCATCCCCCGAAGTTCTGTCCCGAATGCGGCGACCCCTTTGACGACTCCGACATTAAATAAAATTAAAGACACGCTTAAATACAAAACCATCGGCAGCAGGTTTCCTGCTGCCGATGTATTTTGTTAATCGCATAAGCCGACAAATTTTACGACAATTGTTGATTTTTTGTGCCGATTATGTCATAATTTCAATGGTTTGGAAATAATGAACTTTGATTTGGAGGAATATGTATGCCGTTGGTGCCTGCAATTTGCACACAGTGCGGTGCAAGATTGGAAGTTGACCCGAACTGTGAGGCTGCGATATGCAAATATTGCAACACTCCTTTTATTACCGAAAAGGCGATAAACAACTATAATACCACCTATGTGACCAACATCGGACACCTTCATGCCGACGTGGTACATATAAACGATGACAGCTCAAGGGACAGCAGGGTAAAGTCCGGCGAAACCTTTCTCAAATTCAACGACTACACTTTGGCGGAGGAGGTTTTCAGCAAGCTGACCAGGGAATGCCCCTATGATTACAGAGGCTGGTGGGGACTGGTGCGGGTTTACAGCAGGAAATTCACCAATTTCAGTATAGGCCGTCCCGAACTCTCCAAGATGAAAAGCGTGTATGACAAAGCCTGCACCGTAGCTACTCCGCAAGAAAAGAGCGCTATGGATGCAGAGTACAAGCCCTATTCCGATCAGCTCGACCGAAGGCTTAGCGAAAGGCTCAACGACACGAGGCAGAGGATGCAGCAGGAGTCGTATGAGTTTGAAGCGCAGAAAAGAAACTTGGAGAGCCGCATAAACGCATTGTGTGAGCAGCAGAAAAGCTTGAAGCTAAAGAAGCCGAGCAATATTCTGACGATAGTTTTGGGGATACTGATTTTAATTGTGGCAATTGATCTTTTTTCCGGTTATGCCGGAGCACCGGCCCAGGCAATATTGTTTCAGTTTGTTCCTATCGTGATCGTATTGGCACTGTTTGCGTTGGGAATTAAATATACAGTAGGCAAAGTGCTTGATACTTCCTATCATAAAAAAGTAGATCAGCTTGGAGCCGAAATATCGTCGCTGAGAAACGCACTGTACAATTTGTCAAACGCTAATGCCGCACGAGTCAGAGACTATAACGAGACGCTTACAAAAATGGACGGCATAAGGTAATTAGTGAATAGTGAATAATTAAAAAGCAGACGAATCTCAAGGAGATCCGTCTGCTTTTAAAACGCAAATAACCAAATCGAAGCCCAGCGAAGCGGGTTCGATTTGGAAAGGAGGAGCAAGGGAGCGGGCGGATGACGTTCTTTTAGCGAAAAAGAACGTCGGAGCAAAGCGAACTTTGCTCCGACGTGGTGCGGGTAACAGGGGTCGAACCTGCACGCTTGCGCACAAGAACCTAAATCTTGCATGTCTGCCAATTCCATCATACCCGCATATAAAATATTTTAACACGCATTGAAGAATATTTCAACAATATTGTTGTTGACATTTTTCCGCAGCAAAACTATTATTGTTTACATTCGAAAATAAGGCTAAGACATCAGGAGAAGTGGTTTCGTGTTAGGAGTAATCGCAAATTCGGCAATGATAATCCTCGGAGGTCTTGTCGGACTGCTGTTTCGCAGCAAGATAAAGGGCGAGCTTGTCGACACCCTCATGGCGTCGATGGGACTGGTCATCCTCGTCATCGGCATCGACGGCGCTGCCGGAGTGCAGGACATACTGGCGGTCGTCATTTGCCTTGCGGTCGGCGGTCTTATCGGTCACGCACTGAAGCTGCAAAGCTTTTTTGACGGTCTCGGCGAGACGATACACAAAAAGCTCAAAAACACCCGCTTTGCAGAAGGCGAATTCGGCGAGGGACTTGTCACCGCATCGGTGCTGTTCACCGTCGGCAGCATGGCGATCCTCGGCTCCATCGAAGCCGGACTTAACCACAACTACACCATACTTATAACAAAGGGCGTCATCGACATGGTGAGCGCCATCGCACTCGCCGCCGCAATGGGAGCGGGCGTGCCGTTTTCGTTCATCCCCGTTTTCATTTGGGAAGCCGTCGTTACGCTGTTTGCCGCCTTCGTTTCGCCCTACCTCGGCGCCGAGGTGGTCGCCAATATGTCGGCGGTGGGCGGAGCCATATTTATCGGCATGGGCATCAATATGCTCGGCATCTCCAAAACTAAGATAAGGGTCAACGATATGCTTCCGGCGCTGCTGCTGCCGGTGGTCTACACTCCGATCGCAAACTGGATAGGAGGCCTACTGTGAAGAAGAACAGATACGCCGCAGCGGTGCTGCTTGCCGGCTCGCTGTGGGGCTTTATGGGCTTTTTCAGACGGAGCCTCGATGGTATGGGAGTCTCCGCTGCGGGCTGCATTGCGGTGCGCTGCGTGTTTGCAACGCTGTTGTTCGGCGTCACCATACTGTGTACCGACCGCAAGGCGTTTCGCATTAAGCTGCGTGACCTTTGGATATTCTTCGGCAGCGGTGTGCTGTCGCTGTTCACCTTCGGCGTGTGCTACTTTAAGGCGATGGACTACATGAGCCTTTCCGCCGCTGCGATCCTGCTCTACACCGCACCGTGCTTCGTCATACTCATGTCGGCACCGCTGTTCGGCGAAAAGCTCGGTGTGCGCAAGCTTTCGGCGATGCTCCTTGCCTTTGCGGGCTGCTGCTTAACGTCGGGCATAGCATCGGGGGCAGAGCTTAGCGGCATAGGTCTTGTCTTCGGACTTGCCTCCGGCATCTGCTATGCACTGTACAGCATATTCGGGCGCTTTGCGATAAACCGAGGCTACGGCACCTTTACGATAAACTTCTATTCGTGCCTGCTTGCCGCCTTAGCCGCCGTGATATTTGACGGCGGGAGCTTTGCCGCTCCGATCTGCGCAAGCCTGCAAGACTTTGCGTTTGCGGCGGCGACGGGACTTGTGACCTGCTATCTGCCGTACCTTCTGTACACCTACGGACTGTCGGGGCTGTCAAACGGCAAGGCGTCCATCATGGCGTCGATCGAACCCGTGGTCGCAACGCTCGTGGGGGTCACGGTGTACAGCGAGAAGCTGTCGCTTGCGGGCGGACTGGGCATCGTACTCGTGCTTTCCGCAATAGTGCTGCTGAACTTGAGGAGCAAGAAGAATGAAGAAACAGAGAATTTGGGAGCTTGACGCATTCCGTGGCATATGCATACTCGGAATGATCGTCGTCCATGCCGTGCTTGACACAAAGGGCTTCGGCAGCACCGGGAATGCGGTGTTCGACTTTGTTCGTGAGTGGGGCAGTCTGCTGTTCATACTCATATCAGGCATATGCCTTACGCTTGGCAGCAAGAGCCTGCGCCGGGGACTCATAGTCTTTGCCGCCGGAATGCTGTGTACGCTCGTGACTTGGGGTATGTACAAGGTCGGCATGGAGGGCGAGGGAATAATCATTCGCTTCGGCATCCTGCATTGCCTCGGTCTGTGCATGATAATAGGCAGCGTGCAGAAGCATATGCCGAAGTGGGTGGTTTTGCTGCTTGCGGCGGCGCTCATTGCGCTCGGCTTTTATGTGAAGGGCGTTTCGACCGACTGCGCATGGCTGTTCCCCTTGGGGATAGTAAGACCGGACTTCAGCTCCTCCGACTACTTCCCGCTGCTGCCGAATCTCGGCTACTTCTTCGTCGGAATTTTCCTCGGCAGAACGCTGTACGCCGAAAAGCGCAGCCTTATGCCGAAGGTCAATTCCTCCGCTGCGCCCATCCGCTTCCTGTCGTGGTGCGGCAGGCAGTCGCTGTTTATTTATCTTCTCCATCAGCCTGTGCTGTACGGTGTGATATATCTTCTGAATATATGAAAAAGGCTCCCGGACGGGAGCCTTTTTAGGTTTACATTTACTTTTTGAAGCCGTCCTTCAGCGAAACGGCACGGTTAAACACGAGATGCTCCGGCGTCGAATCCTTGCTGTCAACGCAGAAGTAGCCGCTGCGCAGGAACTGATACTGAGCGGGAGCCACAGCGCTTTCAAGCATTTTCTCAAGCTTGCAGTTTTGGAGGACCTCAAGCGAGTCGGGGTTTAGGCAGCTTAAATAATCCTTGTCGGCGGCATCGGGGTCGGAGTCCGAAAAGAGGTTTCCGTAGAGCCTGATCTCTGCGTCGCAGCAGTTTGCGGCATCGACCCAGTGTATGGTCGCACCCTTGACCTTGCGTCCGTCGGCGGGGTCGCCTCCACGGCTTTCGGGATCGTAGCTTGCGAGTATCTCGGTGACGTTCCCGTCCTCGTCCTTCACGCAGCCGAGGCACTTTATGAGGTATGCGCCCTTTAAGCGGCATTCGGGACCGTCGGGGTAGAGACGCTTGTACTTGGGGATCGGGGTCTCGAGGAAGTCCTCCGCTTCGATGTACAGCTTACGGGAGAAGGTCACCTTGCGGGTACCGGCATCGGGGTCGTTGGGGTTGTTTTCGATCTCAAGCTCCTCGCTCACGCCTTCGGGGTAGTTGACGATGGTCAGCTTCACGGGGCGAAGCACCGCCATTGCACGGGGTGCGTGGTCGTTGAGATCCTCACGCAGACAATGCTCAAGGAAGGGAAACTCAACGGTGCTGGGGACCTTGTTCACGCCGATGCGCTCACAGAAGCTGCGTATGGAGGCCGGGGTGTAACCGCGGCGGCGCAGGCCGCAGAGGGTCGGCATACGGGGATCGTCCCAACCGGAGACGTAGCCCTCCTCGACGAGACGGCGCAGCTTGCGCTTGCTGAGTACGGTGTAGTTGATGCCGAGCCTTGCAAACTCAATCTGACGGGGTTTTGAGGGGACGGAGACGTTGTTTATGACCCAGTCGTAAAGCGGACGGTGATCCTCGTATTCAAGGGAGCAGAGCGAGTGCGTGATGCCCTCAAGCGCATCCTGAATGGGGTGCGCAAAGTCGTACATGGGGAAGATGCACCACTTCGTACCCTGACGGTGATGCTCGATGTAGCGTATGCGGTAGAGAACGGGGTCACGCATATTGAAGTTGCCGGAGGCAAGGTCGATCTTTGCACGGAGCGTATATTTGCCTTCGGGGAACTCACCGTTCTTCATGCGCTCAAAGAGGTCGAGGCTCTCCTCGATAGGTCTGTCACGGTAGGGACTTATTGCGGGCTTTGTGGTGTCGCCACGGTATTCCTTAAACTGCTCCGGGCTAAGCTCGCAGACGTAGGCAAGACCCTTTTTAATAAGCTCAATGGCAAACTCATAGGTCTGCTCAAAGTAGTCGGAGCCGTAGAAAAAGCGGTCGCCCCAGTCAAAGCCGAGCCAGTGGATGTCCTCCTGAATGGCATCGACATACTCCGTATCCTCCTTGGCGGGGTTGGTGTCGTCCATACGCAGGTTGCACAGACCGCCGTACTTTTCGGCGGTGCCGAAGTCGATAATAAGCGCCTTGCAGTGACCGATGTGCAGGTAACCGTTGGGTTCTGGCGGGAAACGGGTGTGGACCTTCATACCCTCAAAACGGCCGCCCTCGGCAATATCCTCGTCTATAAAATTCTCAATGAAATTCTTGCTCGTATCTTCCATGTGTCGATTCTCCAAATCTTTTCGATTGAATATGATTATATACGATTGCCCCGACAATTACAACAATAATTTATAATGTTGCAAATGCACTTGAGCTAACGGCGGTGGGTGTGGTAAAATAGCAACGAAAAGGGAATAATGAAACGAGGTGTTTCCCATGAAAGCATATGACGTTATCGTGATAGGCGCAGGTCCTGCGGGCGTCTCCGCTGCGCTGACGCTGAGGAATCGAGGCAAAAGCGTCGGCGTTATCGCAAACCCTCCGCAGACGACGAATCTCTATAAGGCGGAGCATATTACAAATTACCCCGGTATCGTCGGCAGTGGCAAGGAGCTTAACGATGTCTTTATAAAGCAGCTTGAGCAGTCGGGTGCGGAGCTTATCTCATGTAAGGCGCTGAGCGTTCTGCCCCTCGGCGGAAGCTTCGGCGTTTCCACGAGCGACGATGTTTTTGAAGCCCGTGCGGTCGTTGCCGCAACAGGCATTAGCCGCAGACCCTTATGCGAGGGCGAAACGAAATTCCTCGGCAGGGGAGTGAGCTACTGCGCCACCTGCGACGGGATGCTTTACCGTGGCAGGACCGTAGCCGCCATAGGCTCCGGCGAGGAGTTTGAGAAGGACGTGCGCTTCCTTGAGGACATCGGCTGCACGGTGCTGAAATTCAACGGCGGCAGATTCGAGATAGAAGGCGGCGAAAAGGCGGAGCTTTTGCGCCATGAAGGGGAGGAATACCCCGTCGAGTGCGTGTTCATTTTAAAAAGCACCGTGTCCGTCGGAAGTATGCTCCCCGGTGTAAAAACCGAAGGCGGGAGGATAGTCGCCGACGAAAAGTGCGCAACGAATATTGCGGGACTTTTTGCCGCAGGTGACTGCACGGGAGCGCCGTATCAGATAGCCAAGGCGGTGGGCGAGGGCAATATCGCAGCCCTTTCCGCCTGTGAATACTTAGATAAAAAATAAAAAGGAGATATTTATCATGGCAGTTTTACATCTTACAAAGGAAAACTTCGACGCAAGCATCGCAGAGGGCAAGGTCATTGTCGACTTTTGGGCGACGTGGTGCGGTCCCTGCCGTATGCAGGCACCCATTCTCGAACAGTTTGACGCTCAGATGGGCGGAAACGTGAAGGTCTGCAAGGTCGATGTCGACGAGCAGCCTGAGCTTGCAAAGCGCTTCGGCATATTCAGCATCCCCACTCTCATTGCCTTCAATAACGGAGCTCAGACCGAAAAGCGTGTCGGCGTACAGACAGCAGAGCAGCTTGCGGAGATGCTCGGATAAAAAAGTATTGCAATTTTCCATGCACCTGTATATAATACGGGTGCATTAAAATTTTTAAGTATTTTGAGGTGAAAACAATGTCCGATTATATAATCAGCTGCTGCTCGACCGCAGACTTGAGCAAGGAACATTTTGAGAACCGTGACATAAAGTATATCTGCTTCCATTATCAGCTCGACGGTGAAAACTACCTCGACGACCTCGGTCAGAGCATACCCTTTGACGAGTTCTACAAGCGCATGGCGCAGGGTGCCGAGACCAAGACCAGTCAGGTCAACGTTTCCGAGTATGTCGATTTCTTCACTCCCTTCCTCAAGGAAGGCAAGGACATCCTCCATGTAACGCTCTCCAGCGGCATCTCCGGCACCATCAACTCCGCACTGACCGCCGCTTCGATGCTCAGAGAGGAGTTCCCGGAGCGCAAGATCTACATCGTCGATTCCTTCGGCGCATCCTCCGGCTACGGTCTTATAATGGACAAGCTTGCAGATCTGCGTGACGGCGGTATGCCCATTGACGAGCTTCGTGACTGGCTCGAAGCGCACAGGCTTGAGCTGCATCACTGGTTCTTCTCCACCGACCTTACCTTCTACATCAAGGGCGGCAGAGTTTCCAAGACTGCGGGCTTTGTCGGCAGCGTTCTTAACATCTGCCCGCTGCTCAACATGGATAACGTCGGCAGACTTATTCCCAGGGAAAAGATCCGCACGAAGAAGAAGGTCATCCGTCAGTGCGTCTCCAAGATGGAGCAGTTTGCCAAGGACGGTCACGACTATTCCGGCAAATGCTACATTTCCCAGTCCGCCTGCTATGACGATGCAAGAGCCGTCGCCGATCTCGTTGAGGAGCTGTTCCCGAAGCTCAACGGCAAGGTCGAGATCAACAACATCGGTACGACGATAGGCAGCCACACAGGTCCCGGAACCGTTGCGCTCTTCTTCTGGGGTGACGAAAGAAAGGATTGACTTTTTAAGCCACGGCGGGTATAATATCTGAAGGAAAAATGCAGTGACGGGCAGGAGTAAGCGCTTATCGCATTTCAGAGAGGGAACGGCAGGTGAAAGTTCCCATGCGAGCCGCCGAAGGTCGGCCCCGAGCATTTCCGCCGAAGACTTTAAGCGGAAACGGTAGCTCCCGTTACAGAGCCGTGAGTGCCGCATATTATGCGGAATTCAGGTGGTACCGCGCAGATTACAGCGCCCTGATATTATCGGGGCGCTTTATTTTTTACTCAGCGCTTGTAAAAATACGGACAGGAGGAATACGAATGAAAGAATTGCCGAAGGTTTACGATCCGAGTTCGGTGGAAAAGAAGATATATGCCATGTGGCAGGAGGGCGGATATTTTAAGGGAGTCATATCGAAGGACAAGAAGCCCTTTTCGATCGTCATGCCCCCTCCGAACGTGACCGGTCAGCTCCACATGGGACACGCTCTCGACAGTACGCTTCAGGACATCCTGACCCGCTACAAGAGGATGCAGGGCTATGCGGCACTGTGGGTGCCGGGTACCGACCATGCGGGCATCGCAACGCAGATAAAGGTCGAGGAGGAGCTTCGCAAGAAGGAGGGACTTTCCCGCTACGATCTCGGACGTGAGAAATTCCTTGAGCGTGTTTGGAATTGGAAGAACAAGTACGGCAGCAGGATAGTAGAGCAGCAGAAGGTGCTGGGCGCATCCTGCGACTGGGACAGAAGCGTTTTCACCATGGATGAGCAGCGAGCAAAGAGCGTCCGTGAGACCTTCTGCGAGCTGTACGAGAAGGGACTTATCTACAAGGGCAACCGTATAATAAACTGGTGTCCCAAGTGCCGTACCGCACTTTCCGATGCGGAGGTCGAGTATAAGGATATGCCCGGCAGCTTTTGGCACATCCGCTACCCGCTTGAGGACTCCGACGGCGATCTGATAATCGCAACGACCCGCCCCGAGACCATGCTCGGCGACTCCGGCATTGCCGTTCATCCCGACGACGAGCGCTACACGCAGCTTGTCGGCAAGAATGCGATACTGCCGCTCGTGGGAAGAAGGCTCCCCATCGTTGCGGACGAATACGTTGAGCTGGGCTTCGGCACCGGCGCCGTTAAGATGACCCCCTGCCATGACCCCAACGACTACGAGGTCGGACTTCGCCACGGTCTTGAGCAGATACTCGTGATAGACGAGGACGCCAAGATCATAAACGGCGGCAAGTATAACGGCATGGACCGCTACGAGGCGAGAAAGGCGATCGTTGCGGACCTTGAGGAGCAGGGCTACCTCGTGAAGGTCGAGCCTTACAGTCACAATGTCGGCTGCTGCTACCGCTGCGGCACCGTCGTTGAGCCGCTCACCAGCCCCCAGTGGTTTGTAAAGATGAAGCCTTTGGCGGAGGCGGCGATAGACGTCGTTAAGGACGGAAGGATAAAGTTCGTCCCCGAACGCTTCACCAAGACCTATATGAACTGGATGGAGAACGTCCACGACTGGTGCATTTCCCGTCAGCTCTGGTGGGGACACAGGATCCCCGCATGGTACTGTGACGACTGCGGCAAGATCACCGTCTCCCGCACCGATGCGGAGAAGTGCGCTCACTGCGGCAGCACTGCGATCCACCAGGAGGAGGACGTGCTTGACACTTGGTTCTCGTCCGCACTTTGGCCCTTCAGCACTCTCGGCTGGCCGGACAAGACCCCTGAGCTTGACTACTGGTACCCCACCTCCGTCATGGTCACGGGCTACGACATCATCTTCTTCTGGGT
>ULUE01043211.1_pt1 | contig 20326 bp, 14 predicted proteins | sample 1958211 | NCBI WGS metagenome assembly ULUE01 (sample SAMEA4835752, study PRJEB28245) | human gut metagenome | biome: gut microbiome; material: fecal sample | place: Denmark | collected 2008 | reverse complement strand
GCATGACCTTCCAGAAAAAGCGAAGGCAGGGCTGGTCTGTTCTGTGACGGCTTTTTTGTTTCCGTTTTGCCTGTTGCACCTTGAAAACCGCATGACCGTCTGCATGGGATACACGGCGATGACCCCGCAAGGGAGAGCCGGAAAACGCCGCCGGAAGGGGGCAGGAAATCCATGCAGGGAGAACGGCAGGACGTTGATGCAAAAAGGCCGACATCTTCGCCCCGCAATGTGCGCAGACGACGATGCCGGCCAATAATGTTGGATTGCTGCTCTTTTGGGCAGCATTTTTGTTTTGCACTACTTTTTTACTTCTTTTACTGATGGCCCGCTTTTCAGTTGCATGAAAAGCGGGCCTTGCTGCTATTTATAGACCTTTGTGCAGGGATAGATTTTTCTTCGGATGATATCTACCCGCATTTCCTTTTTGCATTTCGGGCAATACATCGGGAAACGAAGCGCCAATGTATCTTGATAACTCTTTGTTTTCGTCTTATTGTGGCAAACCGGGCAATTAACCCATACAGATTTTGCGGTACATTCATTTGCCAAACAGTCTGCTCTTTTTTTGTGCCGCCTTTTACTACAAACATCTACGGTTTTGCCTTCTCCGAACGCAATGCACACACATTTTGATATATGTTTCCATAGAAAACCGCACTACCCGCCACAATGCTCCGTGCCCCGGCCGCATAGGCGCCGGGCAAGGTACCGGGGGTGATGCCGCCATCCACCTGGATGACGGTATTGCTCCCCTGCCCTTGCAGCAGACTTTTGGCAGCAGCGATCTTCTCGTTGCTGCCGGGCAGATAGACCTGCCCGCCGCAACCGGGGTGTACCGTCATCAGCAGCAGCTGCGAAATTTGGGCCAGGTACGGCAGGGCCGATTCCACCGGCGTTTCGGGGTTGAGTACCAGCCCGGCTTGCATCCCGGCGGCGCAGACGCTTCCGGCCCGCCCGGGATCTCGTAATGGACCGAGACCCGCTTTACCCCCAGTTCCTCCAGTTCCGGCAGAAAATCCAGCGGCTTTTCCACCATCAGGTGAACGTCCAGGGGTTTGGTGGTCAGGCGTTCCATCGTACGCACCATGCCCGTACCAAAGGAGATGGCCGGCACAAAGTGCCCGTCCATCACGTCGATGTGAAAGGCATCCACACCGGCGGCATTGGCCGCCCGCATGTCCCGCTCCAGATTGGCAAAGTCGGCAGCCAGAATGGATGCACACAGTTCAAACATTATTCTTCCTCCAGCTGGGATACCCGACGGCTGTGACGCTCCTCCTCCGAGAAAGGCGTGTCCAGGAAGATGTCCACGATTTCCAGCGCCAGACCGGGTCCGGTGACCAGCGCGCCCAGAGCAAGCACGTTGGCGTTGTTGTGCAGGCGGGTGGCTTTGGCAGAGAAGCAATCCCCGCACAGCGCGCAGCGGATGCTGGGCACCTTGTTGGCGGCGATGGAGATGCCGATGCCGGTGCTACAGATGACGATGCCTTTTTCGCACTCGCCCGATGCCACGGCATGGGCCACCGCCTTGCCATAGACGGGGTAATCCACCGAAGCGGTAGAATCACAGCCGAAGTCCCGGTATTCCAGTCTGCGCTGCCGCAGGTGAGCCAAAATCTTCTGCTTGAGTTCGTATCCGCCGTGGTCGCAGCCGATGGCGATCATCTTACACCAGCTCCTTTACAGCGGCGATGATGGCGTCGGAACGCAGGCCGAACTGCTCCAACAGTTCCCATGCGGGGCCGGAGTGGCCGAACACGTCCTTGACGCCCACGCGGCGCATGGGGATGGGGCACTGTTCGCCCAGCACGGCGGCCACGGCCTCGCCCAGACCGCCCAGGATGCTGTGCTCCTCGCAGGTGACGACGGCACCGCACTCTTTGGCCGCTTTGACGACCAGTTCCTCGTCCAGCGGCTTGATGGTGCACAGGTTGATCACCCGGGCCTGGATGCCCTCGTTCTTCAGCTGCTCGGCGGCAATGAGGGCCTCGTTCACTTCCAGGCCGGTGGCGATGATGGCCACATCGCTGCCCTCGGTGAGCTGTTCGCCCTTGCCGATCTCGAACTTGAAGGTAGCTTCATCATGGAACACTGGCAGGGCCAGGCGGCCGAAGCGCAGGTAGACGGGGCCTTCGTGCTCATAGGCAGCCTTGACGGCAGCCTTGGCCTCCACGTCGTCGGCAGGGCAAAGCACCGTCATGCCGGGGATGGAGCGCATAAGGGCGAAATCCTCGCAGCACTGGTGAGAGGCGCCGTCCTCGCCCACCGAGATGCCGCCGTGGGTGGCACCGATCTTGACGTTCAGGTGGGGGTAGCCGATGGAGTTGCGGACCTGCTCAAAGGCGCGGCCTGCGGCGAACATGGCAAAGCTGGAGGCAAAGGGCACCAGCCCCATAGCCGCCATACCGGCGGCGGTGGCCATCATGTTGCTCTCGGCAATGCCGCAGTCAAAATGGCGGTCGGGATAGGCTTTTTTGAAGACGCCGGTCTTGGTGGCGGCGGCCAAATCGGCGTCCAGCACCACCACGTCGGGGTGATCTTTTGCCAGTTCTACCAGCGCGGCGCCGTAGCTGTCGCGGGTGGCAATTTTTTTGACCTCACTCATACCTGCGCCTCCAGTTCTGCCAGTTGAGCGTTCAGCTCGTCCATGGCAATCTTGTATTCCTCGTCGTTGGGGGCCTTGCCGTGCCATCCTACCTGGTTCTCCATGTAGCTGACGCCCTTGCCCTTGGTAGTATTCATCAGGACGGCTGTGGGGGCGCCTGTCTGGGTGTGGAAATACTGGAACGCATCTTCGATTTGGGCGAAGTCGTGACCGTCAATGGTGACGGTACGGAACCCGAAGTCCCGCATCTTGGCATCCACCGGGTCGGTGGGCATCACTTCGCTGGTGGGGCCGTCGATCTGCAGCCCGTTCAGGTCAATAATGACACAGAGATTGTCCAGTTTGTACTTGGCGGCGAAAAGGAACGCTTCCCACACTTCCCCCTCCTCGATCTCGCCATCGCCCAGGAGAGCATACACACGCACATCATCCTTGTGCAGGTACTTGGCGGCTTTGGCCATGCCTGCCGCACAGGAGATGCCCTGGCCCAGGCTGCCGGTGGACATATCCACACCGGGCACCGTGTTCATATTGGGGTGGCCCTGCAGATAGCTGTCAATGTGGCGCAGGGTGGGCAGGTCCTCCACCGGGAAAAATCCCCGGTAGGCCAGCGCGCTGTACAGCCCCGGCGCGGTATGTCCCTTGGAGAGCACGAACCGGTCCCGGTCCTCCCATTTCGGGTTGGTTGGGTCGATGCGCATTTCCTTATTATAAAGGTAAGTAAACATATCGGCGGCGGACAGGCTGCCGCCGGGGTGCCCGGCTTTGGCACCGTGGGTGGATTCAATCACGCCCATACGCACCTTGCAGGCTGCGATCTGCAGCTTCAGACGTTCTTCCTTTGTCATATCACTCACCAAACACTTTGCAGTAGTCTTCCTTGAACTTCTCAATGCCGGAATCGGTCAGCGGATGATGCAGCATCTGCTCAATGACCTTGTAGGGCACGGTGGCGATGTCGGCACCGGCCAGGGCACAGTCGGTCACGTGCATGGGGTTGCGCACGCTGGCCGCGATGATCTGGGTCTCGATGTCGGGGTAGTTGAGGAACATGTCGTGGATGGTCTCGATGAGCTCGATGCCCCGCTGGGAGATATCGTCCAGGCGCCCCAGGAAGGGGCTGACGTAGGTGGCACCGGCGCGGGCGGCCAGCAGCGCCTGGTTGGCGCTGAAAATCAGGGTGCAGTTGGTGGGGATGCCCTTGGCGGACAAGGCTTTGATGGCCTTGAGGCCCTCGGCGGTCATGGGGATTTTTACGACCATGTGCTTGGGGTCCAGGGCGTAGATGGCCTCGCCCTCCTTGACCATCGTCTCGGCATCGGTGGTGGTGGCTTTCACCTCACCGCTGATGGGGCCGTCCACGATGGTGGCAATTTCAGCCAGCGTCTCGGCGTAGTCCCGGCCCTCCTTGGCGATGAGGCTGGGGTTGGTGGTGACGCCTGCGATGACGCCCATGTCGTTTGCGGCGCGGATCTCGTTGACGTTCGCGGTATCAATAAAAAATTTCATAACAAAAGACTTCCTTTCTAATCAATCAACCCCAGGGATTCTCGGTGGGGTAGGGCAGGCTGTCGGGCTGGTTGTAGGCAATGTCGCCGATGCCCAGGAACTTGAACACCTCAAACAGCGCCTTGCCGTAATGGCCGAAGGCCACGGCGCCGTGGTGGGGGTAGCGCTTCTGGATCAGCACATGGCGGTAGAAGCGGCCCATCTCGGGGATGGCAAAGATGCCGATGCCGCCGAAAGAACGGGTGGCCACAGGCAGAACTTCGCCCTGGGCGATGTAGGCGCGGAGGTTGCCCTCGCTGTCACACTGCAGGCCCAGAGGTATGCATCGTCCCCGCCCTTGATGGGCATATTCGGCTTGTCGGTGTTGGTTCCCTTGGGAAGAGCCACCAGCACCTTGAATCCGTTGGCGGGGTCGGTGTGGCAGGGGGCGTAGTGCAGGGTGGTGGCGTAGACTTCCAGCAGAGCCGGGATGCCATCCAGGCATGCCTGCCACCAGGAGGAAGGATCCTGTTCGCTCCATCCCGTATGAGGCATACTTAGAGGATATTCCCAGGAAACCTGGTTGCACACCTTGCCGGTTTCGTCCACCAGAAGAATTTTGCACGCCGAGGTACCCAGATCCACGGCTTGCGTATTCGGCTGGCGATCATGTCCTTGGAAGAAATTTGCACGCCGAGGTACCCAGATCCACGCCGATATACAACATAAGAATACCGCTTTTCCAGCCATTCTTTCGTAAAGAGCATTTATATAAGTTCTTTACACAAGATACTGCAAGTATACATCACTGTCAATCATCAAAACCAACAAAAAGCAGTCGAAAAATATCGCCATATATCCACATGAATTTCTGATTCGGTTGACTTTTTTGTTGTGGTTGGGTAAGATGAAAGTGTTTTATATTGATTTCACTTTTGAAAAGTTAAGGCAATACCGCATAATTCTAAGTGCCGATACGGCGAGCGAGGTGCGGCAGCTGCTAAGCCAAAAGCGCAGATAATACTGGATGCTGCAAAGGTGAGCGCCGCCAGTGGCGGAAACAGCGAACCGAAGCAGGGGCAGCGGTCGCAGAGTGCGAGGGGCTTTTGCCCCCGAAGCACGATGCGGGTACCGCAACCCGACATTATCGAGCATTTTGGCAACGCAGATGCCGTGCCGCAGCCGCCGGAGCGGTGCTTAAGCCGTAAGGCGGGAATTGTGCGGTGTTGCCTTAGAGAACCATGATGAAAAATAAGGATAGGCGAATGTTGCGGTTTCTGTTTGTTCCTCTGATTTTTGAAAAAGATGTAGGATGAAACAGTCTTCCTCATTTATTGCTGTATTCCAGAGAGTTTTCAAATGGCTGACAGCCTTTCGCCATACCCGTGCCATTTTTGCGCTTGCCATGCAATCGAAAAACTGCTATAGTGAGTTACAAGAACAGCAGACCGAGTAAATCGGTTGCGCCTTACACGATTCAAAAGGAGCTGAAATTATTATGGAAGGTGCCTACTATAACGGGCAATATTTGAACAGACTGGAACGGCTTGGATATTCGCAGGCCGAAATTGACAACAAGCTGGAAAGCACATTTGAGGAGATGTTCTATGGTCCGGAGGGGGTTCGCCTTTGCCATTGTGCCGGACCTGACATGATGTACATAGAGGATACGGGGAACCATGACGTCCGTACCGAGGGCATGTCCTACGCAATGATGTTCTGCGTACAAATGAATCGCCAGAAGGAATTCGACTGCCTGTGGCGATGGGTCGTGACCCACATGTACCTCACCGAAGGGGAAAACGCCGGCTATTTTGCCTGGTCCTGTCATACTGACGGCAGCAAAAATTCCGATGGACCCGCCCCTGACGGCGAAGAATTTTTTGCCATGTCCCTGTTTTTTGCGGCCAACCGCTGGGGTTCCGGCGAAGGAGTACTGGATTACGCTTCCTGGGCACGGCGCATCTTGCACGCATGTGTACACAAAGGCGAAGAAGCCGGTTCCGGATTTCCCATGTGGAACCCCGAAAACCATCTCATCAAATTCATTCCCAACTGTGAATTTACCGATCCCTCTTATCATTTGCCGCATTTCTATGAACTTTTTGCTCTGTGGAGCGACGAATGCGACCGTCCTTTCTGGCATGCAGCCGCAGCGGCCAGCCGCCAGTACCTGCGCAAAGCCTGCCACGCCCGTACCGGTTTGAGTGCCGAATATGCCGAGTACGACGGCCGCCCGCATCGGGGTGATCAGCCGGACCGTCACGACTGGTTCTTCAGCGATGCATACCGCACGTTGGGCAACATTGCTTTGGATGCCCAATGGTTCGGGGACAAAGACGGTTGGGCCCAAGAAACAGCTGCACATATTCAGCAATTTTTTGAAGAAAAGGAACACGGGCAAACAAACGGCATCTATCTGATCGACGGCACACCCGTTGAAGGAAATGCTCTGCATCCTGTAGGGCTTCTGGCTACCATTGCGCAGGGTTCCCTGATTCTGGATGACGCCTGCGCGGATGAATGGCTCCGCCGGTTCTTTAGCACTCCGCTCCGTTCCGGACCGCGGCGTTATTATGACAATTGCCTGTATCTTTTTGCGCTGCTTGCTTTAAGCGGGCATTACCGCATCTGGTTCCCGCAAGAAGCAACGGTATAATGTACCTCTGTGCCTGTTGAAATTCACTGGGATGGCCTGAGCAAGTTTACTTCCATCACCGGTCAGGTGCTTAGCGGTGATGGTGCCGGCGCGGCTGCCTACAATACGTTCGATAATCCCCATCAAGTCGAGCCGAAGCCGTTGACAGACATAACTGTTGGTACCAACAGCTTTACTTCCCTCTTGCCCGCATGCAGCGTTGCTGCCTTTACGTTGAAAGCCTGATTTCCAGACCAAAGCAAAAGAGCGCCGAAGATGACTTCTGCGCTCTTTTGCTTTTTTCTATGCCGTCAAACGGTTACTCTTTGTCGTCTGAATTCTCCGTAGTATCCTGAGACTGCTCCTGATTTATCTGAGAAGAGTACTGCTCTGAGCACTTCATGAAAACGTCATTTAAAACAAATGCATTTGCATAAGCGATCGAAGAGAACCCCAGCGCAAACCACAAAAACAATCCATAGCGCAATGTGGTCTGTGTATACAGGGTAAGTGCTACACATGCGCCTATCAACAACAACATGGAAAAGGTTTTGGGCAAAGAGGTCACAGACATGATAAACGCATTCCGTATGGTACCTAAAACCGTATTGTTGAATCTTGCAAGCAGCGGGAAAGCATATACGAAGGTCATCATATAAGCGATTGCTGCCACGGGAATCAAAATCTTAAAGCTGCTGTTTTGGAAATTCCCGGAATGCCATAGAAGATAGATATCATAGCCCAGAAATCCCCCTGCGGCCCCAAAAAGAATTCCCATCAGTACGCCCTGGCGGAAATTTGCCCGGAATGACTTGAAAAAATTGCCGACCACCGGAGTGCCGTCTTTTTCACCCGCCATTTTTGTGGTGACATAATGTAAAGCCGTGATGGCAGGGCCAATGGTGACCACCGGAATGCAGCAAACCAGGAACAGCAGATTCAGGACAATAAGATCCCACACAACGCCCAGGGCGCGCATCATGGGGCTGTCCGGATTAAAAACGCCTCTCAATGAGTTCTCCTCCTTTTTTTCAGGATGTAAATATTCACAAAAAACAGCGATTCAGATTGTGCACTATTCAATCTGTTATTTGATTGACAATGGTTCTGCGGCTGAATTATACTGATACTGGCATTATACTTTGCACCGCTAAAAATAGCAAGGTCATTTTGCAACATTCACCGGTAAGGAGCTTTGTATGAACCGGTTTCATCATGTCAGAATCAAGCTGGAAAGTTTTCTCAATAACTTAAGCCTGAAGAAAAAACTTAGATATCTTTATTTTTTATGTATTCTGATCCCCATATTTTTGACCGATATTGTAATTTTACATGCATTAACCAAGAACGAGCATGCCGAGCAGCTGCACCAGATGGAAAAAATAGCCAAATCAGTGCAGTCGATGCTTTCCGCCGCCACAGAAGATTCCGCGCTGATTTCTACCAGCCTGTATATGGATAACTCCCTTCAGGATTTTGTGAGCCGGCAATATGCCAGTCCCCAGGACTATTTTTCAAATTACCGAGAATACATCCACAATTCTTTGCTGCAGGGTGTTTCCCGGATCACAAATTCTGTCATACGGGTGTATGCAGACAATGAAACCCTGATAAACGGCAGTGAATTTGCACGGTTATCCACCGTTTCGCAGGAGCCCTGGTATCAGCAGTATACTGCGGATGGCTACAGCCCGCGGCTTCTTTTTTCTTATGATGAAACAGATGGGCGCCAGGTGTTGTTTTTACGTGGGATGAATGGCCTTTACAGCAATAAGGCGGAGTGCCTTTTGTGTATTGAAATCAATTACAGCACGCTGGACCGCGATTTCCAGAACATGGGGTATAACGATTCAGTTTATGTATGCAGCGGTAACCGGATTTTGCTTACGAACGCAATGCCCAATTATCGTTGGCAGCCTTATGACACATTCTCCCCGTCTGATTCGGTAGGCTTGTCCCAGCATTTTACCCTTTACGGGGAAGATCTGGACATCTATGTGATGGAACCAAGCGGCAACGTTTTAGCCCTGATTCGCCAAAACATCTATATCCTGATCCTGCTGCTGATCCTGAACATTATTCCCCCGCAGCTTTTGATGAATCTGCTGGAGAATTCCATTACTTCTCGTCTTTTCCGTCTGGAAAAAGTCTTCAACCAGATAGACAGCGACGTGTTGATCAAGATTTCCGGGCCAAACGGTCAAGATGAGATCGGCAGTCTGATGGACAACTACAACCGCATGGCTGACCGGATGAACAGCCTGATTGACACCGCCTACCGATGCCGACTGAAAGAGCAGAAGATGGATATTGCCCGGCAGAACGCAGAGCTGATGGCTTTATACAGCCAAATCAATCCCCATTTTCTGTTCAACGCACTGGAAAGCATCCGTATGCACAGCATCCTGAAAAAAGAAGAAGAAACCGCCGATATGATACAGAAATTGGCCATAATGGTGCGCCAAAACGTGGATTGGTCCTCGGATTCCAATACCATTAAGCGTGAGCTGGCGTTTGTTGAAGCGTACCTGTCCTTGCAAAAATATCGCTTCGGGGAGCGCCTTTCGTATCAAATCAATGCGCAGGAAGATTGCCAGAACATCCTGGTTCCGAAATTGACCATTACCACCTTTGTGGAAAATGCCTGTGTGCACGGTATTGAAGCAAAATCTTTTCCCGGTTGGATTTTTGTACGCGTGTATACAGAAAACGATGCGCTTTGCATGGAAATTGAAGATACCGGTGGCGGTATGGACGAGGCCGAGGTAGAACGTATTCAAGACCGGATGCGCAACGCCAGCCTGAAAATGTTAAAAGAAAAAGGACGCGTAGGCATGGTGAACACCTGCCTGCGCATCCGCATGATGACGGAGGATACTGCACAGTTCTCGGTGGAAAGCGAGCCGGGCATTGGAACACTTGTTTCGATTCGGTTCCCTCTAAACAAAGCAATAAGGGCGGAGTGACATGTTAAAAGTTATTATCGTAGATGATGAGCAGTTTATTGCGCAAGGTTTGCAGGCGTTGATTGACTGGAACGCCGCAGGCTATGAAGTGGCTGCCGTTTTGTCTGACGGACAGGAGGCTTTGGAGTACATAAAAAGGTTACCCGTTGACCTTGTCATCACCGACGTTATGATGCCAAAAATGACCGGACTTGAATTACTGGAAACTGTTCGCCGGGAGAATCTTTCCAACGCCGGTTTCGTGATTCTGAGCGGATACAGTGAGTTTTCCTATGCTCAAAAAGCGCTGCGCTACGGGTGTATCGACTATCTTCTCAAACCGGTGGAAAAGCAAGATCTGTTATCCATTCTCAGCAAATACAATAACATCTCGCAAAACAGCAAAATGGAGGAGCAGTACGAACTGGCCTATCAGGCCCGGTGTTTGATCTCGTTGCTGTTCGGCAAATATGATCCCAACGGCGTGGATTATCTGCATAAGCATCTGGATTTTTCGGGCGGCGTTCGTTACATTGAAATTTCCGCTTGCCATTCTTCGGACAACGAAGATGACGATGATGAGAACCACTTCCGTATGGTGCAGCGTGACCTGTACCAAAGCTGTGTGCAAATTTTAGGCGAGGACCGGAGCCGGTGTTTCTGTGACGCTTCGTTGGATCGCGTTGGGTATGGGATTGCTTTTGTTTACAGCGGTGCGCTTGCCCGAAATGCCGGCTGTTCCGAAACACAGTATATCCAGGATTTTTATAAGAAATTGGGTGTTTCGACACAACACGAATTGCGATTTCTGGTTGGCAAAAAAGTGGACGATATCACCACTGTTTCTGAATCGTATGATACCGTCTGCGGGCTGAAAAACCTTTGCGCTTTCCGCCAGCCAAAATCGATCTATTATTACGAGGAAGAGTTATCGGTTCCGCAAGAAAGAGCCGTTTTGTGCAAAGATACCCTGGATCAGTTGATTACCGCCATTGAACTGAATGAGCAGGAACGCATCGGCTCCGAAATAGACCATTTGTTTGCCGAAATGCAGCAGCGTGGCGTACATGACAAAGATATCAACCTGAACTTAAATTATCTTTTGTTCCGGCTTATGCATCTTGCATCCAATTTGGACAACGAAGCCAACCAGAAGGAAATGCTGCAATTTATCAGCGCGCAGTCTTTCCGGGAAGGAATTTCCCGCGGGAGCCGACAGCATCTGTTCCGCTTTGCACGCGAGTATGCAGACTACCTTTCCCTTCTGCGAAAAAATATCTCCATCGATATTTTGGATTCTATCGACAAGGAAATCCAGGAACACTACTCGGAAAACCTGACGTTGCAGGGCTTGGGCAAAAAATACTATATCAACAGTGCATACTTAGGGCAAATCTTCCGCAAAAAATACGGGCAGTCCTTTAAAAACTATTTGTGTTCTTACCGTATTAACGAAGCGTGCCGCCAGCTATTGTACACAAACAAGCAGATCGGCCGCATTGCCGAAGATGTGGGCTATAAAGATGTGGATTATTTCCTTTGCAAATTTATCGAGCTGAAAGGCTGTACGCCTTCCCATTTTCGGAAGAGCAAAACCGAGAAACCACATTCTGAATTTCCCGGGAAATAATTCACACCAGAATAATCATACACTTGCTTTTCGTTTTTTGCATTCTTAAAAAACAACGATAAGCCAAACAAAAGTGCAGGCATGTTGCCTTCCAAAATACTTCAAGGATGGGGGACTGCCTGTCTTTTTTGTATCATTGTTTCGCTGTTTAGCGTGATTTCCTCTTCCGTTGAATTTGCAAAGCTATAATTTTCAGGGGTTTTTACTGGAATTTGTCGGTTGTGTAAAACATTTTTGGTATATATACTTAAATCAGGGAAACCCGCAAGGGCGGAAAATCTATCTACAGGAGGCCAATTATGAAAGTAAAATTGTGGCGGCGCGCATTTGCGGCAAGTATGTCCGCGGTCATGCTGCTGGGCTTAACGGCATGTGGCGGTTCTAATTCCACCGAATCGTCCGATGGGATCAAAACATTTACGATGTTTACCGCAATGCCCGGTTCCGAAATCAATGATGACAACGATGTTATGAACATCATTGCCGAAAAGACCGGTGCCAAACTGAAAGAGACCTGGCTGACCGGCCAGACCGACGCAGAAGCCATCGGCACAATCATCGCGGGCGGTGAGTATCCGGACTTCATCAATGGCGGCGATGCCATGATGTCTCTTTACGATGCAGGCGTCCTGGTGCCTTGGGATGATTACCTGGAAAAGTATCCCAACCTGAAAGAGATGTACACCGACAAAGAGTGGGACAACTTCCGCCAGGAGGACGGCAAAATCTATTGGGCCAACGTATTCCAGAACACCTATGGCGAAGATCGTGCCACCACCCATAACGATGAAGCCTTCTGGATTCAGGCGCGTGTTCTGGAATGGGCCGGTTACCCCGAAATCAAAACCCTGGACCAGTATTTCGATCTGCTGGAAAGCTATGCCGATGCCAACCCCACCATGGCAAACGGTACCAAGAACATTCCCTACACGGCACTTTGCGAAGACTGGCGCTATTTCTGCATCGAGAATGCACCCCAGTTCCTTGATGGGTATCCCAACGACGGCTCTGTCATTGTAGACAAGGATACGATGCAGGTGGTTGACTACAATACCACGCCTACTGCCAAGAGGTATTTCCAGAAATTGAACGAAGAATACCAGAAAGGCTACGTGGACGTAGAATTCGCCACCCAGACCTACGATGAATACATCGCCAAGCTTTCCACCGGCGCTGTGCTGGGCATGTGCGACCAGTGGTGGGACTTCGCGAACAATGTCAATGATGTTTTCAAACAGCAGGGTTTGGACGAGCAGGGCTGCAACTACGTTCCGCTGGGCCTGACCATTGACGAAGGAATGGAAAACCGCTGGCACACCTACGCCGATACCCTGAACAATTCCAGCGGCGTGGCCGTTACCACCAGCTGCTCCGATATTGACGCTGCATTTAAGTTTATGAACGATCTGCTGGATCAGGAAATCCACGATCTTCGCTTCTGGGGCGTTGAAGGTGAGGATTACCTGGTTGATGAAAACGGCCTGTATTACCGCACCGATGAAATGCGGACGAAATGCGCGGATCCCACCTACAAGGCCTCACACCTGTGCAGCTATTCCTACATGCCGCAGTGGCTGGGCACCAGCCGGGACGGCAAGAACGCCATGAAGCCCGAGCAGCAGACAAGCGAATTCATGGACGGCCTGTCCACCCCCCTGCAGAAAGTGTTTGCTGCCTACGGCGTAGACAGCTACGTCGATATGATCGGTTCTGTGAAAGAAGAAGAGGGCCCCTGGTTCCCGATGTATTCTTACTCCGGTTCAATGACTACCGCAACCCCCGGTGGTGTTGCCTGGGTCAAGATGGGCGAAGTCAAACACGAATGGCTGCCCAAAGTTGTTATGGCGCCTGATTTTGAAAGCACCTGGAATCAATACATGACTGCGTACAACGCAGCCAATCCGCAGGATTTCTTGGCAGAAATGCAAACTGAGCTTGAGCGCCGTGCCGGTCTTTGATGCCCGTTATTGCAGGCGACATAGACGTTGACACATACAAGTGGCCACGGTTGCACGGTGTAGCTGTGGCCACTTTTTTATGAAATGCATTCAACCCGCAAGCTCCTTAAACGTTAGTTTGCAACACATGATTCGCCATACACGTTCCTTAGGAGGACTCTCCAATGAAAAATCCATCAAAGCGTATTACATGGAAAGAGATTTCACGCCAGAAATTTCTGATGGTCTGTGCGGCTATCTTTTTTGTATACGGCATCGTATTTTATTATGTTCCACTGGCAGGCTGGGTAATGGCCTTTCAGGACTACAAACCCAAAGACGGCCTCTTCGGATCTAAATTCGTAGGACTGGAAAAGTTTAAATTCCTGTTCTCTGACGACGTCTTTTTGCGTGATATCCGTAACACTCTGGCCATGGGCGTTCTCAATCTGGTGACCACCTTTTTAATGGCCATTATCTTCGCCATCCTGCTGAACGAAGTACGCAACATGTTCGGCAAAAAGCTTGTTCAAACGGTTTCCTATCTGCCCCACTTCCTTTCCTGGATCGTTGTCACCGGTATTCTGCACGATGCGCTGTCTTCCACCGGTATCATCAATGAGATGCTGGTGAACCTGGGCATTCTGAATTCGCCCATCAACTTCTTCGCCAATCCGGGTTATTTTTGGCCAATCGTTGCATTTGCCAATGTTTGGAAGGAAACCGGCTGGAATGCCATTGTCTACCTTGCCGCCATTACCTCCATCGATCCCAGCCTGTATGAGGCAGCCACTTTGGATGGTGCCGGCCGGTGGGGCAAAATCTGGCACGTCACGCTTCCTGGCATCAAGTCCACCATTATGATTCTGCTGATCATGAATATTGGCAACGTATTGAATGCAGGCTTTGAAGTCCAGTATCTGCTTGGCAACGGCCTGGTCAAGAGTGTTTCGGAAACCATTGATATCTACACCTTGACTTGGGGCATCAGCCAGAACGATTATTCTTTGGGTACTGCAGCCGGTATCTTCAAGAGCGTCGTTGCAATTATTCTGATTCTCGGCGCAAACTGGATTGCCAAACGTGCCGGTGAAGACAGATTGTTCTAAGGGGAGGGTACACATGAAAATCAAATCATCCACCATGGACAAAGTCTTTGTTACCTGCAATACCATTTTCCTGGTTTTGTTCGTCACCATTACGCTGTATCCTGTTCTGAACACGGTGGCGCTTTCTTTCAACGACGGTGTCGACGCCGTACGCGGTGGCATCCATCTGTGGCCGCGCATCTTTACGCTCTCGAACTATAAAACGGTTCTGCATCAGCAGAACATCCTCACCGGTGCAGTGGTTTCGGTGGCCAGAACTGTGTTGGGAACCATCTTCGCCCTGGTAACGAACGCACTTTTGGCCTACATCATCAGCCGCAAACGCTTTTTGTTCCGTTCCCAGCTGTCTTTGTTCTGGGTCATCACCATGTACGTGAACGGCGGTATGATCCCCACCTTGGTTTTGTACCGCAACATGAACCTGACCAACTCTTTCTGGGTATACGTCATTCCAGGCATGGTCAGCGCATTTAACGTTCTGGTTATGCGCACTTTCATGGAAGGTCTGCCCAGCGCGCTGGAAGAATCCGCCATGATTGACGGTGCCAACGATTTCACCATCTTTACCCGTATCATCTCGCCCCTGTGCAAGCCGGTGTATGCCACCGTCGCCCTGTTCGTAGCTGTCGGACAGTGGAACTCCTGGTTCGATGCTATGTTGTACAACCGGATGAACACCCAGTATACGACCCTGCAATATGAGTTGATGAAGCTTCTTTCCTCTGTCATGCAGCAAAGCGGCAGTGCCACCACCGGCGGCAACACCGCTACCGCAGTCGTCACGCCGGTTACCGTGCGTTCCGCCGCTACTGTGGTGACGATGCTTCCCATCATTCTGCTTTATCCCTTCCTGCAAAGATACTTTGTATCCGGCATGACCATTGGCAGTGTAAAAGAGTAAAATCCTTTTCCTGCCATTCGCCCCTGTTTTCCAGTGCCTGTAATCCGAAAAGTCAGTTCGGCGGCACCATCCAATAGCTATGGCCGTTGCATCTGTTTTTCCTCTTGGATGCAGCGGCCATAACTCTATATTTTTGCATGCAGAATATCACCCCTTTATACCTGGAGGTTTTCTATGCTTTCCGTTAAAAATCCTATCATGACAGGCTTCTTTCCCGACCCTTCGATTTGCCGGGTAGGGAACAAATTCTATACGGTTCATTCGACATTTGCGTATTTTCCCGGCGTGCCGGTTTTTGAGAGCGAAGATCTTGTCCACTGGAATTTGATCAGCAATGTGCTCGATCGTGATTCTCAGGTTCCTTTGTCCGGCTGTCAGCATTCCCAGGGGATTTTTGCCCCTACCATTCGTTACCATAAGGGCACCTGGTATATGATTACCACCAACGTGTCCGACCAAGGAAATTTTATCGTCACTGCAAAAGATCCGCGCGGCCCCTGGTCCGAGCCTTACTATTTGGGTGAGTCTACCGGCGGCATTGATCCCAGTCTCTTTTTTGACGATGACGGTACCTGCTATTATATCGGCCAACGGCCGCGTTCTGCCGGGTACCGCTACAATGGCGACTGCGAAATTTGGATTCAAACTCTGGATCTGGACACGATGCAGTTAAAGCCCGATGCCACCATTGTACTTACCGGATTCCAGCGCAAAGCCATTTGGCCGGAGGGACCTCACCTGTACAAAAAGGACGGTTACTATTACATTTTGCATGCGGAAAGCGGTACTTCCATCCACCACAGCGTCATGATCGCGCGCAGCAAAAATGTGTTTGGTCCCTACGAGTACTGCCCCTGCAACCCCATTCTGACGCATCGCCATTTGGGAGCCCAATATCCTGTTACCTGCGTCGGTCATGCCGACTTAGTGGATGACGGAAACGGCAACTGGTATATGGTTGTATTGGCTTGCCGGCCGAACCAGGGGTACACGTTGTTGGGGCGTGAAACCTTTTTGGCAAAGGTCACCTGGGAAGATGGTTGGCCGGTTGTAAATGCGGGGGTCGGTCATCTTGAAGAAGTAGTCACGCTGCCTTACGAGGGGCAGCCTTCTGACGGCGCACCCCAATGTAAAACCTATACGTTTGATACACCTTCTCTGCCGCTGGAATTGCTGACTTTGCGCAATCACCGCGATCACGAACTGGAACTGCACGCAGAAGAGCATATTGTTCGTCTTTTCCATCGTTGCGACAGCTTGAAGGATTGCGGTGAGCCTGCATACCTCGCGCTGCGTCAGCAACACTGGAATTGCGAATTTGAAACCAGCTTTATCCCGCATTTCTGCAAAGAGAGTGATTGCGCCGGTATTGCCATGGTTCAAAGCAACGAAAACCATCTGCGGGCAGAGTGCTATCCCCAGGATTCGGGGGTCAAACTTGTTGTTTCTCTTTGCAAAGATGGTAAAGACAGCTGTTTGGCGCAAATGGATCTGCCGGCTGCACTCCCCATTAAACTGAAGTTGCGCGTAGAAGGGCTTGTGGCCAGTGTTCTTTACCAAAGCAATAGTGAATGGAAACCGGTTATCTCCGACATTGATCTGCGCTCTTTAAGCACGGAACATGCCGGCGGTTTTGTCGGCTGTACACTGGGGTTATACGCTTCCGGCAATGGAGAGGACGCTGGTGGTTATTCTGATTTTGAAAGAATGACCTATCGCGAACTTCCCACCAATTAATCCTTCACGAATCATTCGGTAGCGGCTGCCAAATGGGGAGAGAATGTCCAGCCGGCGAGGAGCCCGCCCACAAATAAAAAGCCATACGAATCCGCGAAAAGCCCAGCGGATGTGGGTGTTTGGAAACCGAATCTCCCGGATCGATACCTGCGTAACCCGTCCATACTCTTCCCTATCGCAAATACAAAAAAGCAGACCCGTGGACTCACGGGTCTGCTTTTTGTATGCACGATTCATTTACAAAACGAAACGCTTGATTGCTCCGCAACACAATAGGCTTATAGTTTTCAACTCATCTTTTTCAAAGTTGTACAGAGACGTCGGTATTTTCTCCGGTCAATCCAATATACCTTGCATGGGAATACGATGCATTGCGTGATGCCTGGAGGGCTGTGTAACGTCGTTTTTGCTTCTTGTAAGCCCCTTTGTCATCTGGCACTGAAACGTGCTGTATGGTGCCTTAAAATCGATCCTGTGGCATGGCCGGAATTGATTCGAGAAGAAGTGTTTATGGTTACACAGTTCAGACATAAACGTCTGATGGGCAAACTGTTCATCCTGCATGGCGATCATGGCGATTCGCATTTCGTCGGAATTCTGGTCGATGACATTGCGGAGATTGCCAAGACGTTCCTTCAGACAGAATCCACTGGCAGAGACCCCGATAATCTTCTGCGATGGATCATCTCGCACTTTTTGAGCAATGTTTTTGCTGGTGTTCCCAACGAAAATAAAATCCGCAGAAAAGGCTGCACGCAACGATCCAGGTAATAGGATTGGTTAGACAAATACACCAGAAACCGAAAGGTTGAAGCAGAAAATGAATGCACAAAAAACGGCAAAGAAGCTCGGCCACGCCACCAATTATGGTGATAAGGCCGTTCCCGAGCCCAACCAAAGCATTGCGGAACAGAAAAATCCATGCCAAAAATAAAAGGAACCACACGCTTGTGTAGAGATATTGCAGTGCATAATGTACCATTTCGGGCGAGGGATCACTCAAAAATATCCGCAGAATGGCTTTGGAGGCAATTCCATACAAAGCCATACCCAGAATTGCAGCACCAAGGGAAAGGAGCATCGTGCTGCGTACACCAACAAAAATGCGTTTTGTTTTCCTGGCTCCTATGTTTTGTGCGCAATACGTAGAAATGCCCGAGCCCAGTGCGATCATAGGTTGCATCACCAAGGATTCAAGCTTAGAAGCGGCAGTATAGGCCGCCATTACGGAAGAACCGAATTGATTGATGCCGCTCTGCAGAATCATAATTCCAAACGCAGTAACGGTTTGGTTTAAAGCCATGGGAATGCCGCTTTGTATCATACACAGAATCCGATAAGGATCGGGGTACAGATCGCGGATACTGAGACGTAGATTGTTGTAGTTGTGAAACATGTACCAAAAGCATAGCAGTGCAGAAATTCCCTGTGACAACACCGTTGCCCAAGCGGCGCCTGCAGTTCCCATATGTAGTGTCGCGATAAAAAATATATCCAAAACAATATTCAAGAATGACGACAAAATGAGGAAATATAAAGGTGTGCGGCTGTCACCCAAAGAGCGAAGGATACTGGCTGCAATATTGTAGGCCATCGTACACAGGATACCGCCAAAGATGACGCGAAGATATTCGTGTGCGTAGAGGAGTACGTTCGAAGGGGTGTGCAACGCTAACAGAATCTGGCGGCTAAAAGAAACGGTAGGAATAGTGAGGATAACTGAAAACACCACTGTGAGCAAGAGCGCTGTGCCAACTACCTTCTTTAGTTCGTTCAGACGGTGCCCGCCAAATGCCTGTGAGACTAAAATACCGCAGCCCTGGGTAAGGCCGGAAGCAAAGCCAATTACAAGATATACAGTGCTTCCGGTCGCCCCCACGGCAGCAAGGGCGTCTTCACCCAAAAATTGCCCGACAATGATCGTATCGGCCATGTTATATATTTGCTGGAATAGGGTTCCAAGCAAGACGGGTACGGAGAAAAAGAAGATGGTTTTGGTGGGGCTGCCTACGGTCATATCTTTTGTCTTGTTCATGGCGTAATCCTCGGATCAATCCCAAACTCTGTGTGATCCACATTCAGGGTGCAAATAGAGCAAAAATTATTCGAGGCGGCATCAAGCTTGTCCGGCTGCCGTCTCGTTGGCATCATAACACCGAGGGGGGTGGATGTCAAGGGGGGAAAATATAGTTCATTTCACCCTTGACTTCTGACCCCGACAGCATTATTGAGCATTGATGATTTGGTACGAACCAACACCAGAAATCACTCCTTTTAGGCTACGCTTTGGCCCACAATAAAGCTCCCAACTGCTAGGCAGCCAGGTTTTTCGTTCTGGGTCAAATTGTTTTGAAACAAAAAAGAGAAGGCTTGCGCCTTCCCTTTACAACTGCATATTACCATGCAACAAGTCTACACCAACACCTTTACACAAATAACCTGCCTTTGCGTTTTTATTTTAGCAGTTTACTTGATGTAGATTAAGTACAAGTTTTTGAAGTCAAGAATTACTTCGGTCTTTTCGTCGTCGTAAGGAGAAACATCGAAGCCATCTACGATTTTCAAAAGTTCTTGTAACAGCTTGTGTTTTGATTCATCATTCTAGGTGCTGAAATAACTGGAAAAGGCGCAAGGGCAAAGTATATTCCAATGGACAGAGTATAACACATCACAAACACGCACGCGTACGATTCTTAACGCGCGCGTGTTTTTTGACGCGTTCTATGTGTGCTATGCCTCTTGACAACCATCTGACCACTCTTTTCTCCCTAGCCGGTTTTATTTGCCGTTTTTCACGCTCCAACGTTTTATTACAACCACCATAACCAGCGCCGGAAGTTGTGCACACCACACAATTTCCGGCGCTGGTTCATTGTATTTTCCTGGCCGTCACAGTTTTCCCTTCTCGGCAGCCTGCAAAACACCGTCCAGCTTGGCGGATTTAGTTCCGATTTTCATGATACAGCGCTGCCTCCATTTTGTAGACACATTCGAAGCCCTGATATACTATATTCGCTGGTATAAACTAAAAAAGGGAGGCCCGACACTAAGTGTCGATTCTCCCAATATAGATCAACATAAGAAAAGCGCCCTACACTTTCGTGTAAGGCATTCTTTGGTGCACCACCAGTGGGCGCGTTAAGAATTCAGTCCGGTCCGCTTGTCGGCCTGTAAGGCCTCCATTTTGCTTCGCAAAACCGCTCATGCGGTTGTACGCCGCGCGCGGCGTACATTGTTCGCTCCCCGCTTTCGCTCACGCTCAATCGTGGCCCCTGCTCACAAACCCGCAACCATTTTTAGCGACCAGTCCCCGCGAGACGAACACGAGCGCTTGCG
>ULUE01037663.1_pt1 | contig 20774 bp, 18 predicted proteins | sample 1958211 | NCBI WGS metagenome assembly ULUE01 (sample SAMEA4835752, study PRJEB28245) | human gut metagenome | biome: gut microbiome; material: fecal sample | place: Denmark | collected 2008 | reverse complement strand
TTGCATGGTTTGAGTGGGAAAAAGACTTAAAAACCAGAAAAACGGAAGCCTTAAAAGAAGCGCGGGTTACCTATGCAGAAGATATTGCGTTTTATAAAATGTTACAGTATCTGTTCTTTAAACAGTGGTGGGATTTAAAAGCGTATGTCAATGATCTTGGCATTGAGATCATCGGTGACGTGCCGATCTATGTTGCCGGAGACAGTGCTGATGTCTGGGCAGATCCGGGACAGTTTTATCTCGATGAGGAGTTAAATCCGATCGATGTAGCAGGCTGCCCGCCGGATGCATTCTCGGCAGACGGACAGCTCTGGGGCAATCCGTTATTCCGCTGGGATGCTATGAAAAAAGACGGTTACAGCTGGTGGACGAAGCGTGTAAAAGCGATGTCAAAATTATACGATATCGTCCGTATCGATCATTTCCGCGGTTTCGATTCTTACTATGCGATCCCGGCAAAAGATGATACGGCGAGAAATGGTGAGTGGAGAAAAGGTCCTGGCATGGATCTGTTCCGTACGATGGAGAAAAAACTCGGAAAGTTAAATATCATCGTGGAGGATCTTGGTTTCCTTACACCTTCCGTTTTAAAACTGGTAAAAGATTCCGGATTCCCGGGAATGAAGGTCATCCAGTTCGCATTTGATTCAAGAGAGGGCAGCGACTATCTGCCGCACAATTATGAGAAACACTGTGTTGTTTATACCGGAACACATGACAATGATACGTTGATGGGCTGGATGAAGACAGCACCGAAGGCAAGTGTCAAATTTGCAAAAGAGTACTTAAATCTCACGGAGGAAGAAGGTTTTAACTGGGGTATGATGCGCGCTGCATGGGCATCAGTCGGAGATATGGCGATCGTTCCGATGCAGGATCTGATCGGAATCGGTTCCGAGGGACGTATGAATACACCGTCCACACTCGGCGGTAACTGGGAGTGGAGAGCAACTTCAGACCAGATCACCGGAAAACTTGCAAAACGTCTCTATAAATATATGGAGATGTATGGACGTTTAAACAAAGATCAGGAAGAGGAAGAAGAAACCGAAGCGGAGGAGAAGAAAGTATCCGCAGAGGAAAAATAACAGACCGCATACAGGTATGATGGCATGAAAAACAGAAGTTTAGAGGGGGGATTCTGACCGGTCACAGGTTAGAATCCTCCTTTTTATATTATGGGTTCCTTTTTGTCGGAAAATGTTTTAAAATAACAAATAATCGAAAGCTTATATGGGGGGATACATGCTATATTTTATTGTCAATGAAAAGTCAAAAAGTGGGAACGCAAAGCAGATCTGGAAAGAGATCGAGGAAGTGCTTAAGGTGAGAAACGTTTCCTATCAGGCATTTGTATCGGAGTACCGTGGACATGCCGGTAAACTCGCTGCAGAGATCTGTGCCATGGATGACAATGATATCTGCCTGGTCGCAGTCGGTGGGGATGGAACGGCAAATGAGGTGATCAATGGGATCACGGATTTTGAAAAGGTACGTTTCGGCGTGATCCCGACCGGTTCCGGCAATGATCTTGCCAGAGGATTGTCACTCTCGAAGGATCCGAAAAACGGTGCCATACATATTTTAAATGCGATGAAAAAATCGCGTGAGGATACCTGGTGTATGGATTTGGGAGAGGTGAACTTTGGGGAGAAAAAAAGACTGTTTGCCATCAGCGCGGGGATTGGACTGGATGCGTTAGTCTGTAAAAAAGCATTAAAATCAACGATCAAAGATATCCTGAATAAAATCCGGCTTGGAAAACTGACGTATCTGGTACTGACCGTGCAGTCATTATTTACGATGCAGACCGCGGATGCAGAGATCTTTTTTGACCGGGAGGAAGGTTTACAGAAAAAAAGAATGATCTTTACGGCTGCGATGAATTTTAAAGCTGAGGGAGGCGGTGTGCCGATGGCTCCGGCAGCATCCGCCTGTGACGGGAAATTATCATTCTGTGAAGCAGCGGGGATCCCGAAGTGGAGAACATTTCTGTGTCTGCCGTTTTTAGTGGCGGCAAAGCATACATCTATCCATGGATTTTCTGTGACGGATGCCAAAGACTGTACGATCCGTTTAAGCCGTCCGATGGTTGTCCATGCAGACGGGGAGTACTGTGGGGAAGTGACGGAAGTTCATTTCCACTGTCTGCCGGGAAAACTTCGCGTGTTAAAATAATGAAATTGCGGACACTGCCGTCATAAACAGGCGTTCTTCTTCATAAAATGTTACAACATATGGAGGAGAATATCTGATGGAACATTTCAGTGATAACAGGGAATTTGACTTATACCGGGATATCAATACCCGTACCAATGGAGAGATCTACATAGGAGTTGTGGGGCCGGTGCGAACCGGAAAGTCCACATTTATTAAACGGTTTATGGATCTTATGGTGCTTCCGTTTATGGAGGATGAGCATGCGCGGGAGCGCACTATAGACGAGTTGCCACAATCCGCGGCTGGGAAAACGATCATGACAACGGAACCGAAATTTATCCCGCAGGAGGCGGCAGAGATCATTTTGCCGGAACTGCCGGGGAGCAGTGCCGGCATGCCACAGCCGGCACTTTCGCAGTCTGTACTGCCGGGGACTGCAATACAGGGATCTGCCGCACAGCCGAAGATAAAGGTGCGTCTGATCGATTGTGTCGGGTTTATGGTGGAGGGAGCATCCGGTCATATGGAAGGAAATGAAAGCCGCATGGTAAAAACACCATGGTCGGAGCAGGAAATTCCATTTACGACAGCTGCGTCGATCGGTACTCAGAAAGTGATCCGGGATCATGCAACGATCGGAATCGTTGTGACGACCGATGGCACGATCGGGGAACTGCCGCGAAATGCATATGTAAAAGCGGAAGAACAGACGGTGGAGGAACTGAATGCGATCGCAAAACCATATGTCATTCTGTTAAATTCACAGAAACCGTACAGTGATGAGACGATGAAACTTGCAGCCGAACTGAAAGAAAAATATCAGACTGCCGTTTTGCCGGTCAACTGTGAGCAGCTGCGGAAAGATGATATTGTCCGCATTTTAGAGAATATCCTCTGTGAATTTCCAGTGACGCGTGTCGAATTTTTTATTCCAAAATGGACGGAAATGCTAAAGCCGGAGCATCCGATGAAAGCGGAAATCATTAAAACTGCATCCGGGATTTTAGACAGTATGCATAAAACGGGAGATGTAAGAGCACTTTCCTTTACACCGGAGCAGTATGTTTCGCAGATCAAGATCGACGAGACGGATCTTGCGACCGGGCGCGTGGTGGTGCGGATGGATTTAGACGATAAATATTATTATGAAAATATAAGTGAACTGACTGGTGTGCCGATCGCAGGTGAATATGAGCTGATCTCCATGATAAAAGAGATGGCAGGGCAGAAAGAGGCTTATGAAAAAGTGTCAGATGCTTTTGAAGCGGTTCAGGTAAAAGGTTATGGCGTTGTGAGTCCGGGACTTTCCGATATCAAAATGGAAGAGCCGGTGCTGATCCGGCATGGCAATAAATTTGGCGTCAAAATGAAAGCGGTATCGCCGTCGATCCATATGATCCGTGCAAATATTGAGACCGAGATCGCTCCAATTGTCGGCAGCGAGGAGCAGGCAAATGATCTGATCTCTTACATCAAACAGGGACAGCAGAGCGAAGAGGGTGCATGGGAAACAAATATTTTCGGCAAATCGGTTGGAGAACTGATGGAGGATGGAATCCGTAACAAGATCGCAATGATGGATGATGAATGTCAGATGAAATTGCAGGATACAATGCAGAAAATTGTAAATGATAATACTGGTGGTATGGTATGCATTATCATTTGATGCGGTAGTATTGCGAAAACAAACGTAAAATCAAAAATAAGTAACCTTAAAAAGAAAAGAGAAAAACAGATGAAAAAATTTATTCAGGGAATGTATCAGAAAAAGAATTTTGGGGTAAGGCTGACTGCTGTGATCCTGTCCGTAATTGTGATGGGATTTGCACTGTCGTTGCTGGTGCTTGTGGATCTTGGAACAGATCCCTGTACCAGCATGAATCTTGCTATTTCGGAAAAAATTGGAATGGGAATCGGAAACTGGCAGGCACTGCTCAATACGATCATATTTGTCTTTGTCATTTTGCTTGGCAGGGAAAATATCGGATTTGGAACACTTGCCAATATGTTTTTAGTTGGATATTCACTGCAGTTTTTTTCCTGGGTATGGGATAAGATCTTACAGGCAGGACTGTTTGATTCGATGGCAGTGCGTATTCTGGTGCTGATTCCGGCACTGGCGATATTTGTTGTATCAGCAGCTGTATATATGGATGTGAAATTAGGAACAGCACCTTATGACGCGATTGCATTTATCATTGCAAAATGGATGCCGAAGGTACCGTTCCGTCTGATCCGTATGGCATTTGATTTTACCGTTATTGTGATCGCATTTTTATTCGGTGGCAAGATCGGAATCGTAACGATCCTGATGGGATTTACGCTCGGACCGGTGATCGGTGCTGTCGGTGAGAAAATCGGTCGTTTTATCGAGTGCGACTAAAGAATCAGATTTATTATCATCTGATGATTTTTGCGGGAGATGCTGGTATTTCCCGCTTTTTTGAAATTCGTTGTAGGCATCCTGATAAGCGGCGACAATGTATTCTTTCATGGGATCTTTGTCGCTTACCATCGACATGGTGTCCGAAAATACTTTGGCAGCTTCTTCCTTGCTTTTGCAGTGTTCTAACTGCTGTTCGAGAGAGTCGCGCATCGCCTGGATTCTGGCTGCCTGCATATAGAGCTGGGGATCTACTGCCTGAAGAAAACGCATTTCTTCTTCGGTCAGTTTTTTTCCACTTTTTAATTTTGCCTGAATTCTGGCTAATTCTGCCTGCTTTTCTTCTTTGGTCATACCGCAGGCGGGGCTTAAAAGCTCGGAGATGTTCTGCGTCAGGTCAAAGGCATCCATGCCGGAAAAACTGACTGCATTTAAAGTATCATCACCGGAAGAAAGACCGATGGAAGATTTGGATAAACGGTCTGTAATCTGATCGACCACATTCCTTTTGCCGGAAGATGGGTTTAAAATCTTTTTTAAACCGGAAAGATTGAACTGAGTCATAAAATTCTCCATTCCTGCACTGTGTTTCCGTGCATATGAAAAGTATAGCCTGTGATGTATTCTTACAAAATATATCGGGGAAAATCAGCTTTTGTTTAGGATGGAGATTGGATTTTATGATTTCTTCTGTTATAATCGAAAATGACAGTGTTGTAAAGAATTTTCAATTATGAAAAAATGAAGTAAGGAAGCATCAGCTGTTTTTGAAAGACAAGAAGGGAGAAGTTCCGGAGAAGCCGGAATTGACAGAATATAGGACAAGGAGAAGAATGGAGGATGATTATGAATCCGGCATACGAAAAATTATTAAAATGCTATGACAGCTATAAAGCAAAGATTGATTTTACTCCTAAGGTGGCATTGATTTTAGGCTCTGGTCTTGGCGACTATGCGGATGATATCCGCGTGGTGGATACGTTAGATTACCATGACATTGAAGGATTTCCAGTGTCGACGGTTCCGGGACATAAGGGCAGATTTATCTTCGGATATGTGGATGATGTCCCGGTCGTGTGCATGCAGGGGCGTGTGCATTATTATGAGGGATATGAGATGAGCGATGTTGTTTTGCCGACGAGGCTGATGAAAATGATGGGCGCAGAAGTTCTGTTTCTCACCAATGCAGCAGGTGGCATCCAGCTTGGCATGCATGCCGGGGATTTCATGCTGATCAAAGACCAGATTGCAAGTTTTGTGCCATCACCGCTCCGTGGAGCCAACATTGAGGAACTTGGTGTGCGTTTCCCGGATATGAGCCAGATCTATGACTTAGATCTGCAGGATATTGTAAAACGTGCAGCATCAGCACTTGAGATCCGCATCAAAGAGGGCACTTACATCCAACTCTCCGGACCGCAGTTTGAGACACCGCATGAAGTCGCCATGTGCCGCACTTTAGGTGCTGACGCCGTCGGCATGAGTACTGCCTGTGAGGCGATCGCTGCAAAACACATGGGAATGAAAGTGCTTGGAATCTCCTGTATCTCCAACCTTGCGAGCGGCATCTCATCAATTCCGCTCTCACACGCAGAAGTTCAGGAGACGGCTGACGCCGTTGCCCCGAAATTTAAGGCGCTCGTAACTGAAACGATCAAAGCGATCGGTGCACAGCAGAATTAAAGTTACTACAACTCAGTAGATCAAAAACGGCGGTCACACTTTTTGATCCACTGAACGAAAAACACAAAAAGAAAAGAGGAAAAACAATGAACATACGTTTCTACAACGCAAAAATATTAGTTCCGGCAGAAAACCACAAATTCCAGATCACCGAAGGCGAACTCTGGGTAAAAGGAAAAGAAATCTGCTACATCGGGGACGGTAAGACAGGCGTGGATGCTGTCTGCAAAAACGGTGAAGTTTTGGTATGGGAGCGCGAGATTGACGCAAAAGGCAACCTTTTAATGCCGGGATTTAAAGATGCGCACACCCACACGGCAATGACATTTTTGCGTTCCTATGCGGACGACCTTCCACTGCAGGACTGGCTGAACAAACAGGTATTCCCAAAAGAAGGACAGCTTACCGAAGATGATGTATACTGGCTTAACATCCTTGGAATTATGGAATATTTAACCAGCGGTATTACGTCCAACTTTGATATGTACTTCTTCCCGCCGGTCGATGCAAAGGCATCGGTAGATACCGGATTCCGTACCGTTCAGACCAGCGGATTAAACAACTTTGGCGGCACGGTAGAGTTGATGGAGGAAAATTATCACATTGTCAATGAGATGAGTGACCTGATAAGCTTTATCGTGGGATTTCATGCAGAATACACGACATCAAAAGAACTGATGGAGGGCGTGGCAAAACTGGCACAGAAATTAAAATCCCCGGTATGGCTGCACAATTCCGAAACAAAACTGGAAGTGGCAGAGTGCAAAGAGCGCTGGGGCATGACACCGACACAGCTTACGGATGCACTTGGTATGTACGAGTACGGCGGCGGCGGTTACCACTGTGTATGGTTTGAGGATGCTGATTTTGAAATTTACAAGAAGAAAAAACTGACAGCAGTGACAAACCCGGCTTCCAACTTAAAACTTGCTTCCGGTATCTGTCCGACCAAACATTTTGTGGATGAGGGAATCTCCATGGCGATCGGAACCGATGGTCCGGCAAGCAACAACTGCTTGGATATGTTCCGTGAGATGTTTTTGACTTCTGCACTTGCAAAGGTGCGTGAAATGGATGCGGAGTGCGTCAGCGCCGATGAGATCTTATATATGGCAACCATAGGCGGTGCACATGCCATGCAGTTATTTGACTGTGACAGTCTTGCGGTTGGCAAAAAAGCAGACCTTGTCATGATCGATCTGAACCAGCCGAACATGCAGCCGGAAAATAATATCGTGAAAAATCTTGTATACAGCGGAAGCAAGCAGAATGTAAAACTGACTATGGTAAATGGAAAAGTTTTATATGAAGACCAGAAATTTGACATCGGATTTGATCCGGCAGATATTTACCGCCGTGCAAATGAGATCATCCGCCGTATGAAATAACAGAAGGAGAATTATGCAGGTAATATTTATACATCACAGCTGTTTTCTGGTGGAAGTGGATGAGAAGGTGCTGATCTTTGACTGGTTTGCAGGAGACCGCATCAAAGGATACACATTTTGCGGTGTGATTCCGGAATACGAGCCGGACACACCAGTCTATGTGTTTGCAAGTCATAAACATCAGGATCATTTTGATATGGATGTGCTGCACTGGGCAGAAAAATATAAAAATATCCACTATATACTTTCAAAAGACTGTAAAATGAGCCCGCATTTTTTACAGAAACATGGATTCCCGGATGATATCAGAGAGAAGATCACTTATGTTTCGGCAGGCGAAAAATATCAGGTGGATGATGTGAAGATCGAGACACTGCGGTCAACGGATGCAGGTGTTGCATTTTATGTGGAAACACGAGGGGCAACTTTTTTCCATGCAGGAGATTTGAATGACTGGACATGGGAAGGGGCGGGAGATCTGATCAACGGCAGGATGCGCAGGGAATACCGGACACAGATCAAAAAACTGGCGGGAAAACCAATCAATCTTGCATTTGTTCCGATGGATCCGCGACAGGGCGCAGATCAGGAACTCGGAATGGATTATTTTTTGGAGACCACATCCGCGGAATATGTGTTCCCGATGCATATGTGGCAGGATTATTCCCACATCCCGGTTTATAAGAATAAAATATGGAATCCGGGGATGGCGGAGCGTGTGGTGGAAATCACACATGAAAATCAGGTTTTCCTGATTGAGGAAAAGTAGTGTTAACGCTTGACTCATAGGAAAAAAGTGCGTTATACTGAATAAGTTATAGAAGATAGAAAGGCAGGGGTATGTATGGCAGTATTTGGATGGTTTGTACATTATGTGTTAATAATGGTAATTCTTGCAGCTGTTGCAGTTGCTGGAGTATTTGCTGGCAGAAAATGGGCAGAGAAAAGCAAAGCGAAAAAAGACACTGCAGCTTCCGGAAATGCCGGAAAAGAATAATGCCGTCGTGACCCTGCAAAAAGACAGGGCATGAAATAGTTTATACAACGTTGGAGGAACTTGTCGTGAAGAAGTTTTATGGAGAAAATGAATTGCGCAGAATGTATCTTGAGTTTTTTGAAAGCAAGGGACATCTTGCGATGAAGAGTTTTTCATTGGTACCACACAATGATAACAGTTTACTATTGATCAATGCAGGTATGGCACCGCTTAAGCCATATTTCACAGGTCAGGAAATACCGCCGAGGAGAAGAGTGACCACATGTCAGAAATGTATCCGTACCGGCGATATTGAGAATGTCGGTAAGACAGCACGTCACCTGACATTTTTTGAGATGCTTGGCAATTTCTCATTTGGTGATTACTTTAAACATGAAGCAATCCACTGGTCATGGGAGTTTTTGACACAGGTTCTCGGCCTTGAGGAGGACAGACTGTATCCGTCTATTTATGGGGAAGATGATGAGGCATTTGAGATCTGGAACAAAGAAGTAGGTGTTCCAGCAGAGAAGATCACAAGATTTTACCGTGATCCGGAGACCGGAGAATGTGATAACTTCTGGGAGCATGGCGCTGGTCCTTGCGGTCCTTGTTCAGAGATCTATTATGACCGTGGAGAGAAATATGGCTGCGGCAGACCAGACTGTAAAGTAGGCTGTGACTGTGACCGTTTCATGGAGGTATGGAACAACGTATTTACCCAGTTCGAGGGTGACGGTAAGGGCGGTTACACAGAGCTTGCGCAGAAAAACATTGATACCGGTATGGGATTAGAGCGTCTGGCTGTTGTGATGCAGGATGTAGATTCCGTATTTGATATTGATACCATGAAAGCGATCCGCGACAAGGTATGTGAGATGTCCGGCAAAAAGTATCAGGTAGATGCATTAGATGATGTGTCCATCCGTCTGATTACCGATCATATCCGTTCTGCAACGTTTATGATCTCAGATGGTATCATGCCTTCAAATGAGGGACGCGGCTATGTACTCCGCCGTATCATCCGCCGCGCGGCAAGACACGGAAGAATGCTCGGTATTGACGGTATCTTCATGGCGAAACTGGCTGCTACCGTAATCAATGAGAGCAAGGATGGTTATCCGGAACTTGAAGAGAAAAAAGATTTTATCTTTAAAGTATTATCCCAGGAAGAAGAAAAATTTGGAAAAACGATCGATCAGGGACTTTCCATCCTTTCTGATATGGAAAAACAGATGGAAGCAGACGGCGTAAAGGTTCTTTCCGGTGAGAATGCATTTAAACTTTATGATACTTATGGATTCCCGATGGATCTGACACAGGAGATCCTCGAAGAAAAAGGATTTTCTGTCGATGAAGAGGGATTCAAAAAGGCGATGGAAGTACAGCGTACCACAGCGAGAAAAGCCCGCAAAGTGACAAACTACATGGGCGCTGATGAGACAGTATATGAGTCTGTCGATCCTTCTGTTACCACAGAGTTTGTAGGCTATGATTCCTTAAACTGCAAGTCAAAAATTACCGTACTTACCACAGAGACGGAGATCGTTGAGGCATTATCTGATGGAGAGGTTGGAACCGTGATCGTAGAACAGACTCCATTCTATGCTACCATGGGTGGACAGCAGGGAGATAAGGGTATCATCCGCACTGCAGCCGGAGAATTCCAGGTAGAGGATACGATCAAATTACTTGGCGGAAAAGTAGGACATGTCGGAAAGATGATCTCCGGTATGATGAAAACAGGAGATGAGGCAGATCTTTCGGTAGATGCAGCACTCCGTGCAAAGATCTGTAAGAACCATTCCGCAACACATTTACTGCAGAAAGCATTGCGTGAAGTATTAGGAACCCACGTAGAGCAGGCAGGTTCCTATCAGGATGGCGAGCGTACCCGTTTCGATTTCAGCCATTTTGCAGCCATGACACCGGAGGAACTTGAAAAAGTAGAAAAGATCGTCAATGATAAGATCGCAGAGGCAATTCCGGTACGCACAGATGTGATGACTGTAGATGAGGCGAAAAAGACAGGAGCCATGGCGTTATTTGGCGAAAAATACGGAGAGACTGTCCGTGTGGTATCCATGGGAGATTTTTCCAAAGAATTCTGTGGTGGTACTCATGTAAAGAATACATCCGAAATAGCAGCATTCAAAATCATCTCTGAAAATGGTGTTGCAGCAGGCGTCCGCAGAATCGAGGCACTGACCGGAGACAACGTATTTGCTTACTATCGCAATTTAGAGAAAGAACTTTTAGAGGCAGCGAAAGCGGCAAAGGCAACACCGGCGACATTAACAGAGAAAATCGAGCATATGCAGGCAGAGATCAAAGCACTGACCAGCGAAAACGAGTCCTTAAAGAGCAAAGCAGCAAAAGAGGCGCTTGGAGATGTCATGGATCAGATTGTGGAAGTAAAAGGTGTGAAATTACTTGCTTCTGCCGTAGACGGTGTAGATATGAACGGTCTGCGTGATCTTGGAGACCAGTTAAAAGAACAGCTTGGTGAAGGTGTGATCGTACTTGCTTCTTCCTGTGAAGGAAAAGTAAATCTGATCGTTATGGCAACTGATGCAGCAATGAAACAGGGAGCGCATGCAGGAAACCTGATCAGGAGCATTGCCGGCAAAGTCGGCGGTGGTGGCGGCGGACGTCCAAATATGGCACAGGCGGGAGGCAAAAATCCGGCTGGTATTTTGGAGGCGATCGCAGAGGCAAAAACAGCACTTGAGGCACAGCTTTCCTAAAAGCTGTTTAGCATGATTGTCCCGCAACTGAAGAATCACGGAAGATGACAGCTTTTTAGCTATGGAGGCAAAAGATGGATAAAGAAATGGAATTTAAAAATAAGAGTATTAAAGAAAAGGTAAACGGAAGCTTTGAAATGATCATAGTTTTATATGTGGTCAGCGTGGCGTTTGCAGTATTTTTAATGTTTGCAGTAAAAATTGTTCCGTCTGCAACAGAGTATTTTGTGCTTGCCGGAGGTATTGTTGTGCTTGCGATTATAACAGTCTGCAGTATTCTGGCAACATTGAAACGGGCTAAGATGCTGATACACTATATTGTAGAACCGGTCAGGGAACTAAGTAGTGTGGCAGAAAAAATCTCTGGTGGAGAACTTGATATTGAAATTGCTTATCAGTCGGAGGATGAGATCGGAGAACTTGCAGAAGATTTTCGCAAAACAGCAACTACGCTGCAACGGATTATAGGAGATCTTAATCATATTCTGGATGCATTTGCAAAAGGTGATTATACGGTAAAATCCGGATGCAGGGATGCTTATGTGGGAGAATTTGATACGGTGCATGCAAAACTGATTGCAACAACAGAACATGTTAGTGATGCTTTAAAATCAATCCGTGAATCTTCGAATCAGGTGGCACAGGGATCCGACCAGCTTGCAGTCAGCGCACAGGATCTTGCCAAAAATGCAACGGATCAGGCAGTGGCCGTTGATTCTTTAGCACAGAGCGTTTCAGAAATCACAGAACAGATTCTTGGAACAAGTAAGTCGATTGATATTGTACATGATAAAGCGAAAGACGTTGGAACAACAGCAGCGGTAAGCCAGCAGAAGATGACAGAACTGACAGAGGCAATGGAGCGTATTTCCGTGACATCCAAGGAAATCGGACAGGTTATCGAAGAAATTGAGAGTATTGCATCACAGACAAATCTGTTGTCCTTAAATGCATCTATTGAGGCAGCAAGAGCCGGTGAGGCAGGAAAAGGATTTGCAGTTGTTGCAGAGCAGATCCGTATGCTTGCTGAGAGCAGTGCAAATTCTGCAGATACGTCAAAACAGCTTTTGACAGAGAACCAGAATGAAGTAGAACACGGTAATCAGGTGACACAGCAGACGGCAGAATCCCTGACGGATGTTCTGAACGAACTGGATGCTATTGTGGGTGAGGTAGCAACGATCCGTACGGCATCTGATCGTGAGGCAGCCTTTGTAAAAGAGATCGAAGACAGCACGAAACAAATCAGCGACGCAATCCAGAGCAACTCTGCAGCATCGGAAGAAACATCTGCTACCAGTGAAGAACTTTCTGCAGAAGCAGATTCCTTAGAGGGCCTTGTAGAGCGTTTTAAACTGCGTTAAATGTTTGTTTAATACAGAGGAGAGAAAATGCAGATGAAAATAAAGGAAAAGATGATTGCTGTGGTTATGGCATTTGCAATGATGTTTACGTTTATTTTTGCAGGTGAAAGCAGTGAAGTAATCGCTGCTGCGAAAACAAAAGCATTAGAGATAAATGTTGATTTTGCCAGGAATGCAGCAAGTGGAGATGACAGCGGGATATATGTAAAGAGCCTGATTTCCAATAAAAAAATTACTTTTGGAAAGACTTATGTATTTCAGACAAAAATTTATGTGCCAGCCGTTTATATGAAAACTGGAAGAATATGGGTAAAACCTGCAGTTAATTTTTTTACAGGCAAAAATGGCGATACATATGCCGGAATAGCACAGTCTTCGAAAGAAGGATATTCTTATGATAAGAATTCGAAAGAAGTAAAAAAATATGGTGATTTTTATGTTGTCAATGTGAAAATACCATTGGATAACTGTGACAGGATTTCTGCATCAAAGGGAAGTGTGTATGGACATCTGTTCATCTCTGGTTTTAATAAGGCATATAAGGGAAGTATTTATGTTGATGATGTGACCCTTACTGTAGATAAGAAATCAGTTGTAAAGCAAAATTATGAGAATGGAAAAAACAGTGGTTGCTGGTATTATCTTAACAGATCAGAAAAGGAATATACACCTGCAGTTGTTTCATTCTCAGGAAAAACATTGGATGTGACTAAGACATCGCTTACTATAAAAAAGGGTAAAAAAGCGACGATCAAAGCCACTGCAATGCCAAAAACAAAAATAACATATCAGTCTAAGAACAAGAAAGTCGCTACAGTAAACAGTAAAGGTGTTGTCCGGGGCATTCGGAAAGGAAAGACAACCATTCTTGTCACAGCGAATGGGAAAACTGTTAAAGTTCAGATTACCGTAAAATAATTTCAAATAAAAATCTGAAATTATTTCAAAAATAGGTTGACGAACCGGGAAAATATGTTATAATGCTATATAGTGCAATAAATATTACCCAAACAGTTGAATATGCACAATACGCAACTGGAGGGAGGTTAGGTGTGAGATAATGTCTAGTGTAATTGTAAAAGAAAACGAGACTTTAGATAGCGCTTTACGTCGTTTCAAAAGAAACTGCGCAAAAGCAGGTATCCAGCAGGAGATTCGTAAAAGAGAACACTACGAGAAACCAAGCGTAAAACGTAAGAAAAAATCTGAAGCAGCTAGAAAAAGAAAATACAACTAATAATTAGTTGTAGTGCAAAAAGACTACCGCATGTGTGGTAGTCTTTTTTTTCTCTGAGTGAGGTTATTTACCAGATATATTTTATTGCGATAATAAGTCTATTCGTAAGGTGGATAATCTTTAGAAATATCGTGGAGCAAAGGGCATAGTATTGCAGAAATGCATAAATATGTTTATAATATGAGAAAAGATGTATGAAATACGAATTTAAGATAGAGACAGAATATACGAAATGAGTAGAATGGAGATGATATTTTATGATTAATTTAAAAAACTGCCGGGTAATTATCCGTGAACAGAAAAAAAACAGTGTACTTGCAGACACGGTAATTCTTGGTCATAATCTGCTGACAAATATCATCAAAGTGCGGGCGAGTGCGATGGCATATCGCCCGAAAGAACCAGTGGGACTGCTTGTTTTTCTGGAGAACAAAATATATTCTTATTTAGGTACCGTACAGGGGGCGGTGATCGCAAACGAAATGTCGATTGCGCTATACGATGAAGAACAGAAAAAAGGCAGAAAATTTGAGCGTTATGAGATTGAAGCATCTGGCAAGATCGAAGGTGTCAGGATAAAAAATAACATGATAACGCTCCATAAGCCGATACCGGTTACCATCAAAAATATGAGCGCAAATGGTGTACTGTTTAAAGGAATTTCCGGCTGTCTGGACGTTGGAATGCAGCTACAGCTTTATATGGATGTGACCGATTCAGGCATGCGTTATGAGTATAAAGTGGTTCGCAAACAGAACAGTAATCCGGAGACAGAAGAGTATGGATGTAAAATGGTTGCGAAAAAGAAATAGCAGCCATGGGAAATTATTTTGAAAAGATACGAAAAAAGGAACCGTAAAATATGAAAAACAGTTAACAAACTGAAAAATTCATATTTTCACGGTTCTTTTTTAATTAATAACCGAAAGATTCTCCAATCAAAAGTACTTTGATACGTCCTTTGATTCCACTTCTTCTGGTGATGACAACCTGATTACAGATACAGTCCGGAGAAAGACAGTCTGCGCAGGCACCGGTTATGGCACAAGGTGTTTTTTTGTCAAGACGGATACAGTTTTGTGCTGTGGCAACATTATGTACACGGCTCAGGGCCTCGTCTACATTTGCGGCAATTTTATTCATTCCAGCTAAAATAACAACAGTTTCCGGACCATAGATCAGTGCGGCAACACGGTTTCCGGTTCCATCGATGTTGACAAGCTCGCCACCGGTTGTGATTGCATTGGTACTCATAAAATATACGTCGCTGGAAAGAGCGTCGTGATACATTTTTTTTGTTTCATCCGGTGTTTTTGCGGTTGAGCGGTCGATCAGATGGATGGAAGGATCATGGCGGAGCGCTGTCAGCATGCCGGTCTCCTCTAAGGTCATGGAGCCGCCGAAAGATACGGTCTGCCCATCTTTTAAGAATGAAAATGCAAGTTTTTCTGCGTCTTCTACGGTCGGGCAGTAGTAGCCTTCCATCTGGCGTTTTTCAAGGTTTTTGATCACTGTTGCAGCAAGTGTTTCATGGTATTTGCTTTTGATTGTATCCATACATGTACTCCTTTTTATCGTATTTGACATTGGATCGCACTTTGGCAGTCTCAATGTCACTGTGTGCTTCTTTTAGTATAGCACATATTCTTGACTTTTGGGACAGGATAGATAAAATAAAAGAGTTGGAAATGGAGGAATACTATGAGTAAAAACCTGAAAAAGATGATTTCATATTATAAGCCGTATCTGGGAGTGTTCTGGGCAGATATGTTTTTTGCAACGGTATCTGCGGCGGTCGCGCTTGTGATCCCGCTTGTGATCCGTTATGTGACATCTACATTAATCTATATGGAACCGCAGGCGATTTTAGGACAGATCCGTTGGATTGCGCTTATGTTATTCGCACTGGTGGCGGTAGACTGTTACAGCCGTTTTTTTATTGCAAATCAGGGGCATGTGATGGGCGCTAAGATTGAATATGATATGCGGGCAGAAATTTTTGCGCATTTTCAGAAACTGTCATTTTCCTTTTACGATGACCAGAAAGTCGGACAGCTGATGTCCCGTATTACGACGGATCTCTTTGATATCACGGAGCTGATGCATCATGGACCGGAAAATATTATTCTGTCCCTGATAAAGATTATCGGTGCATTTATAATTTTAATGAGTATTAAACCGGCGCTGGCACTTGCTGCGTTTGCGGTGCTGCCGTTTATGTTTCTGTTTGCCTATTACATGAATGGAAAAATGCGCCATGCGTTTCGCAGCAACCGCGAGCGGATCGCCGATATCAATGCACAGATCGAGGATAATTTGTCCGGGATCCGTGTGGTAAAGTCATTTGCGAATGAGGAGATAGAAAAAGAAAAATTCCGTCAGGGAAACGAAGGCTTTCTGCGCGCAAAAAAGAACAGTTATTATTATATGGGAAGTTTCTCGGCAGGACTTGGTACTTTTACGACCCTGATCCAGGTAAATGTCATACTTGCGGGTGTCATTCTGATCGCAAAGGGAAGTGTGGATATCAGTGATCTGGTCACATTTTTGCTTTATATCAGCGTGTTTACAGAGCCGGTGCGGACACTGATTGATTTTACGGAACAGTTTCAGAACGGATATACCGGGTTTGAACGTTTTCAGGAGATCATGGCGATCGAACCGGATATTGCAGATAAAGAGGATGCAAAAGAGCTGGTCAATGTCAAAGGCGATATCAGCTTTGAGGATGTATCTTTCCAGTATGAGGAAAATACGGAATGTGTGTTAAATCATATTAACCTGAACGTTCCGGCGGGGGCTTATATGGCACTTGTGGGGTCGTCAGGAGCCGGAAAGAGTACACTGTGTTCACTGATTCCGAGGTTTTATGATGTGACGGCAGGAGCAGTTAAGATTGATGGCTGCGATGTCCGGGATATCAGGTTAAAGAGCCTGCGCGACCATATCGGTATCGTACAGCAGGATGTGTATCTGTTTGTCGGAACCGTTTTTGATAATATCCGTTATGGAAAACCGGATGCAACACGTGAGGAAGTGATTGAAGCGGCGAAAAATGCCAATGCACACGATTTTATCATGTCGCTGCCAAATGGGTATGAAACAGATATCGGACAGCGGGGAATCAAACTTTCCGGCGGGCAGAAACAGCGTTTGTCCATTGCAAGGGTATTTTTAAAGAATCCACCGATCCTGATCTTTGATGAAGCGACGAGTGCACTTGACAATGAAAGTGAGAAAGTCGTGCAGGATTCTCTGGAAAAACTGGCAAAGAATCGTACAACATTTGTGATCGCACACCGGCTTTCCACAATCAAAAATGCACAGCGAATCCTGGTTTTGACGGAGGAGGGCATTGCGGAGGAAGGAACGCATGAGGAACTGTTAGAAAAAGGCGGTGTGTATGAGAAACTGTATCAGATGCAGTTTCATAAATAAGAGTGCTGTGTAGAAGAGAAGTGTATAGCGTAAAATATAAAAGTTTCATGAAATCCATGCAAAAATTTGCAAAAGAGGAAAAACTAGAGTAAAATAGTAGTGTTTGTGAAGGGAGAGATAAGACAATGACAAAAATTGATATTATATCTGGCTTCCTTGGAGCCGGAAAAACAACATTTATTAAAAAAATGATCGAGGAAGTTTTTAAGGGCGAGAAGATCGTTCTGATTGAGAACGAATTTGGTGAAGTCGGCATTGACGGAGGATTTTTAAAGGATGCAGGAATTGAGATCACAGAGATGAATTCCGGATGCATCTGCTGTTCCTTAGTAGGCGATTTTGGTAAAAACTTACATGAAGTCATCGAGAAGTTCCATCCGGACCGTATTTTGATCGAGCCGTCCGGTGTTGGTAAATTATCCGATGTTATGAAATCTGTCATCGACGTGGAAAAAGACGAGGATGTCAAATTAAACGGACTGATCACGGTTGTAAATGCATTAAAGGCAAGCAAACAGATGAAAGCATTTGGTGAATTTTTCAACAACCAGATCGAATATGCGACAACGGTTGTCTTAAGCAGAAGCCAGAAGGCAACACCGGAGCAGTTAGAGCTGTGTGTAAAACAGATCCAGGCATTAAATCCGAAAGCTGCTGTTATCACAACTCCATGGGATGAGATCAAAGGCGAGCAGATCTTAAAAGTAGTGGAGGGACAGGACTCTCTGGAAGTAAAACTTCTCGCAGAGCAGCATGCAAAAGAGGAAGCTTTAGAACATGAGCATGAGCATCATCATGACCACGACCACGAGGAGCATGAACATCACCATGATCATGACCACGAGGAGCATGAGCATCATCACGATCACGACCATGATCATGAGGATCATGACGAGAACTGCACCTGTGGCTGCCATGATCATCCTCACCATCATCATGCAGATGAGGTATTTACAAGCTGGGGCAAGGAGACACCTCATAAGTTTACAAAAGAGCAGATTGAGGAAGTGTTAAAGACACTCTGCGAGACAGACGACTACGGCGAGATCCTTCGTGCAAAAGGTATGGTAGCCGATGTGAATGGTTCCTGGATCTACTTTGACATGGTTCCGGGTGAGTACGAGATCCGTGAAGGAGAGCCAGATTATACCGGAAGACTCTGTGTGATTGGTACACATATTGACGAACACAGATTAGAGGAACTGTTTGGAATCGCGTAAAAGCGGGAAAAAGTTACTCAGGAATGGAGATTTATATGAACGAAATACCAGTATATTTATTTACCGGTTTTATGGACAGCGGCAAGACGACTCTGGTGAAGGAGACGTTATTTGATGATGGTTTCACTGAGGGTGGAAGAAGTGTTGTGATCTGCTGTGAGGACGGAGATGTCGAATATGACGAGGAGGAGTTAAAAAAAATCAACGCCAGACTTGTCATGGTAGAAAATGAAGAGGATTTTACCGAAGAGTTTTTAAACAAAGTGCAGGCGGAATATCTGCCGGAGCAGGTGTTTATCGAATACAATGGTACCTGGGGAATGGGAACACTGATGGATATGGAACTCCCGAAACACTGGGTGATCGTACAGCAGTTAGCGACTGTGGATGCGACAACGTTTGACATGTATCTTGCAAATATGCGTACCATGGTAATGGAGCAGTTATTTCAGGCAGATGTCGTGATCTTTAACCGCTGTGATGACAGCACGGACAAAGGCAAATGCCGCCGTAATGTCAAGGCACAGAACCGCAAGGCACAGCTCGTCTTCGAGCGTGAGGACGGCAGCTTGGATGAACGTCCGGAGGAACTTCCGTTTGATCTTTCTGCGGATGTGATCGAGATCACCGATGCAGACTATGCAATCTGGTACATGGACTGTATGGATAATCCGAAAAAATATGAGGGCAAAAAAGTATCTTTCCTGGCATTGGTATACAATCCGGAAAAACTTAAAAAAGGAGTGTTTGTGCCGGGACGTTTTGCGATGACATGCTGCATCGAGGATGTGACATTTATCGGATTTAAGTGTAAATATGCGGATGAGGACAAGATCCCGCACAAATCCTGGATCAATATCACTGCGGAAGTGCATGTGGAATTTGCGAGAGAGTATAAGGGAAAAGGACCGGTACTTTATCCGGTATCCATCGAACCGGCAGAAAAACCGGAAGATGAGCTGGTATATTTCTCGTAAACCGGATATGTTCTGCATGTGTAAGCTGGGAAGAATAATCGCTGCTGGTCACACTTGGAGATGTGAACAGCAACAAATAGATGCATAGGAAAAGGACAGAAGTTGGAAATCCGAAGATTCCAGTTTCTGTCCTTTTAAAATTTTTAGTAATCAGATATTATTTTTTGTGTTCTTGTTTTTCTTTGAGCCTATTCTTCCTTGATTCCATGTTCACGCATATACTCACCAATCTTTTTATCGGAACCTAAGATATGATTGATCAGCCAGCCGGACAAAAAATTGATCAGGTCAATCAGATATTCCTGCTGATTGTCATCCATTTCGTCCAAATCTGTTAAATCAACCTCAACAAGACGTTCCACGAAGGCAGTATGTGCACGTTTCTGAGCACTGATTTCCGGATAATGGATGCGTTCCATGAGATTTTCTTCATCACGGAAATGAAATTCTGTATAGTCTTTTAATTCTACAAGCAGGTGCATGATCTCATCATATTTGTCATGCAGAAGTTCTGCGTGAATCAGATCGTTGGTATCGTGAATGATCTCAAACAGCCGTCGGTGCTCAGTATCAATTAACTCAACGCCGGTTTTGTATTTTTCGCAAAATGCAAATGGATCTTCTTCATCAGCAGAAATAGAAGACATTTTTCCGATCATCGTATCACTGCTTAAGATATGCCGGTATAACCAGCGAGCCAGATAAGCCAGCAGGTCGTTTAGGGATTGCCTTGCTGCTTCCGGGGAAGAAGTATCCAGAGCAAAAGTGTTGATTTTTTTTGTAAATGCTTCATGTTCTTTTTTTTGGATCGGAAGCTCAGGATCATGAATATGCTCCATGTAAGCTTCCTCATGGGCGAAATGTGTTGCAGCGTAATTTTTCAATCCGGAAACCAGATTCTTGGAGATAACAGAGATATCTGAACTTTCTTTTGAAAGGTCAATCGCTTCATTTATCATCTGAAATAACCGACGATGCTCATTATCAATCTCGTCAATTCCAATTAAATAGTCGTCTGTAAATTTATACATTATAAAATCCTCCATTCCGTGGTAAATACCACTTTTCTTTTGAATAAAAATATGGATTTCCCAGCCCATAATTATATTTATGGAGTTATATGGGATAATACATCAACATTATAACATGAATCCGTGTGAGAAAAAAGAAAATAAAAAAAGAAAATAAAAAACGTGTTGAC
>ULUE01057704.1_pt1 | contig 20823 bp, 20 predicted proteins | sample 1958211 | NCBI WGS metagenome assembly ULUE01 (sample SAMEA4835752, study PRJEB28245) | human gut metagenome | biome: gut microbiome; material: fecal sample | place: Denmark | collected 2008 | reverse complement strand
AGGTGGCGCTCTACCGGATGAGCTATGCCCGCACACGGAACATGATTGATTTTAACACAATTTTCGCTTTTGTCAAGCACAAATTGCCATGTTCCGAAGTTTTTTAATTTTGCTCGCTTATATCGCCGAAGCCTCTGCCGAATACGTTCTTTGCGTCGGTCACGATAAAGAAGGCATTTTCGTCCACGGTCCTGATAATTTTGCGTATCGCACTTATCTGCGGACGCTTGATTACGCAGAGCAGCACCTGCTTGCTCTTGTGCGAATATGCGCCCTCGCCCTCAAGTATGGTAACACCTCGGTGAAGCGTCCCCGTTATATACTCGATAAGCTCGTCGCTTTTCTCGCTTATGATATAGCAGACGTTCGAGTTGTCGATACCGTACAGCACAAGGTCGATCATCTTGGAGACGGCGATCATTGCAAGCACGGCGTACATCGCACCCTCGACCTTATTAAATATGGCCGCAAACAAAATGATTATAATGCAGTCCATCAGCAAAACGATGGTGCCGAAGTTGATATACGGGAACTTACGCCTTAAAAACTTTGCGATTATATCGGCGCCGCCGGTCGTCGCCCCGGCGTAATATACCAGGCCGAGACCGATGCCCTTGACCGCACCGCCGATGATGCAGGCAAGCAGCATATCGTCGGTCGGGGAGAATTTAAGCAGCGCAAAGAGGTCGATAAACAGCGACGAGAGCAGCACGCCGACAAGCGAGCCGACGATAAAGTGCTTGCCGAAGTATCTCCACGCTACCACGAACAGCGGTATGTTGAGCGCAACCGTCAGCGCACCGACGGGAAGGTCGGTTAAGAGATTGATTATCATTGCGATACCCGACAGTCCGCCGACTATGATGGAGTTCGGGTAGAGGAAGAACTGGAATCCGGCTGCGTACACCACGGTGCCGAGCGCAATTATCAGATAGCTTGCGAAAATTTCTCTGGCAGTTTTCTTTTTCATAAGCACCTCAATCAATCAAAGACATTTGAGTTTCTCCCCTGTCCTCGTCTTTAAGAAGCGCACCTGCTCCGGGCAGACTGCGGACACGGTACCTCGATTTGTTCTTAACGGATGTGTTTTCAAGCAGTGCCGCAGAGACCAGCTTATGCTTGTTTTTGACGGACATTCCCGCAACGCCCTGTGTGCTGCGGCTTGCCTTGACCTGCAGGAGCGAGGTGTTGAACACAAGCGCCCTGCCGTCGCTCGAAAACGCCGCAACGTCGCACTCCCCGCTTATCGGCAGCACCTCGGCAAGCGGACTCTTGTCGGAGTAGGCGTTTATGAGCTTTTTGCGGTTTGTCTTGGTCTCGTATGCAGAAAGCGGTATTCTTGCTATTTTGCCGTTTTCAAAGAACAGCAGCAGGTCCTTTTTATAGTCCCCCGGCAGTATCACAGTGAACACCCGCTCGCCGTCGTCCATCTCAAGCTGGCTCGGAAGATAGGTTCCCAAGGCCGATGCCTTGGTGTCCGCAAAGTCCGATAGCTTCGTTTTGTACACTCGCTGGCGGTCGGTGAACACCAAAAGCTCTGCGCGGTTCGTAGATTCAAAGCTCAGCTTCGGCCCGTCGCCGTCCTTATACTTCTGCTCTCCGCTCATTCTGAGCGACTGCGGCGTGATCTTTTTAAGGTAGCCCTCGTTTGAGAGGAACACGTTGACGGGATAATCCTCCGCCGGATCGTCCTCCGGCTCTTCCTCCATCTCGGAGGCATAGACTATGCCGGTCCTTCTCGGACTCGGATATTTCTTTATTATCGCTTTAAGCTCTGAGGATATGATCGCCTTGACCTTGCGGCGGTTTTTCAGCGTATCCTCAAGCTCCGCAATGTCACGCTCAAGCTCCTCAATTTCGGAGGTGCGCTTTAGGATATACTCCTTATTTATATTGCGCAGCTTTATCTCCGCAACATACTCCGCCTGTACCTTGTCGATGCCGAAGCCCATCATCAGGTTCGGGATAACGTCCGACTCAAGCTCCGTATTTCGGATTATGGCTATCGCCTTGTCAATGTCAAGCAGTATCTTCGCAAGACCCTGCAAAAGGTGCAGCTTCTCCTTTTTGCGGCACATCTCGAAGTAGACACGGTTTTTGATGCACTCCGTGCGCCATGCCGTCCACTCGCCGAGGATCTCCCTTACGCCCATGACCTTGGGATTTCCCGCAACGAGGATGTTGAAGTTGCAGGAAAAGCTGTCCATAAGCGGGGTGAGCTTAAAGAGCTTCTGCATGAGCTTTTCGGGGTCGGTGCCTCGCTTGAGATCGACCGCAAGCTTCAGTCCCGAAAGGTCGGTCTCGTCACGCATATCGTTGATCTCACGGATCTTTCCCGCCTTTATAAGCTCTGCGACCTTGTCTACTATCGCCTCGGAGGTCGTGGTGAAGGGTATCTCGTATATCTCGATGATGTTCTCTTTTTGGATGTAGCGCCAGCGGGAGCGCATTTTGAAGCTTCCTCTGCCGGTCCTGTATATCTCATCCATTGCACTGCGGTCGTACACGATCTCGGCTCCCGTGGAGAAGTCGGGTGCGGGCATCGTCTCAAACAGGTCGCAGTCGGGGTCAGATAGATAGTTTATCTCTGTGCGGCAGACCTCCTCAAGATTAAAGCCGCATATCTGGCTCGCCATGCCGACGGCAATGCCCGTATTTGCCGAGGCCAAAACGTTCGGAAACGCAGTCGGCAGAAGCCTCGGCTCCTTCATGCTGCCGTCGTAATTGTCCGTAAACTCAACGGTTTCACGGTCGATATCACGGAATATCTCGCCGCAGATAGGTGCAAGCTTCGCTTCCGTATACCTCGACGCCGCAAAAGACATATCCCTTGAGTACACCTTACCGAAGTTGCCCTTTGAGTCCACAAAGGGCGTAAGCAGAGCGCCGTAGCCCTTCGAGAGTCTGACCATCGTCTCGTATATCGCCGCATCGCCGTGCGGATTTAAGCGCATAGTCTGTCCGACGATGTTTGCGCTTTTCGTCCTGCCGCCGCTTAAAAGCCCCATCTTGTACATGGTGTACAGAAGCTTTCTGTGGCTCGGCTTGAAGCCGTCGATCTCCGGTATCGCTCTCGAAATTATAACGCTCATTGCGTAGGGCATATAATTTTGCTCAAGCGTTTCGGTTATGGGCTGCTCCATGACCTCGGCTTTCAGTCCGATGACGTTGGGGTTATCGAATTTATTCTTTTGGGTAGGCTGCTTTTTTGCCACTTATCATCACCCTTTCAATGCTTGGTATGCTTTCCGCCGCTGCCCTTTTTGCGCTTTCCGCTCACAAGGTCCCTGCGGCAGTGCGGACAGTGCGTTGCGTTCAGCACTCCCCTGCCGATGCGCTTTCCGCAGTAGGGGCATTTGCAGTAGCCGAAGTACACTACAAGAAACACCGCAAGCGTCGCAAACGAGGCAAGCGTGCAGTACATTGCAAAGGCAGTACCCGTGCTGAGTATGCTCACAACACAGGCCGCTATGCAGATGTAGATGAGCGGCCGCAGCAGCTTTTTGGCAGTCTGTAAATTCATATGTACACCTCTCAGGATATATCGGCCATGTCAAGGTACAGATAGCCGTTTTCCGCGATATGCTCCTTGCGCCCGCTCAGATTGTCGCCGAGCAGCAGCTCAAACATATCGTTCATCACCTCGACGTCCTCCGGCATGACCTTGATGAGCCGACGTGTTTCGGGGTTCATGGTCGTCATCCACATCATGTCGGGGTCGTTTTCACCGAGACCCTTGCTGCGGTTAATGGACGCTTTTGCGCCGCCGAGTGACTCGATTATATCCGTCTTCTCCCTGTCGGAGTACGCAAAGTAGGTCTTTGAGCCGGACTCTATCTCGTAAAGCGGCGACTCGGCGATATAGACGTAGCCCTCCTTAATAAGCGTCGGGACGAGCCTGTATATCATCGTCAGAATGAGCGTTCGTATCTGGAAGCCGTCAACGTCGGCGTCGGTGCAGATTATGACCTTGTTCCAACGCAGGTTGTTTATATCGAAGGCGTTTAAGTCCTTGACGCCCTTCGCCTGCACCTCAACTCCGCAGCCGAGGACACGCAGAAGGTCGGTTATGATGTCGCTTTTGAATATCCTTGCATAATCCGCCTTGAGGCAGTTGAGTATCTTGCCCCTGACGGGCATTATGCCCTGAAAATCGGCATCCCTCGAAAGCTTACAGGCGCCGAGTGCGGAATCGCCCTCGACGATATATATCTCACGCTCTCTGGGGTCTCTGCTGCGGCAGTCCACGAATTTCTGTACACGGTTTGCAATGTCGATGCTGCCGGAGAGCTTCTTCTTCATGCCCTGACGGGCCTTCTCCGCCGCCTCACGGCTGCGCATATTGACAAGCACCTGCTCGGCAATGCGGTCGGCTTCGGGCTTATTCTCAATGAAATAGACCTCAAGACGCTCCTTAAAGAAGTCGGTCATCGCCTCCTGAATGAAGCGGTTCGTTATCGCCTTCTTCGTCTGATTCTCATACGAGGTCTGCGTCGAGAAGCAGTTAGTCACAAGAACGAGGCAGTCGGAAACGTCCTGAAAGCTTATCTTGCTCTCGTTCTTCTGATACTTCCCTATTTTCTTAATGTATGCGTCGATCGCATAGACAAAGGCGTTCCTCGTCGCCTTTTCGGGTGCGCCGCCATGCTCTAGCCACGAGGAGTTGTGGTAATACTCGGTGACGCTTACCTTGTTTGAGAAGCAGAACGCCGCCGACAGCTTTACCTTATACTCCGGCTTGTCCGGTCTGTCTCTGCCCTTGCGCTCTGCGCTGATGAAAACGGGAGCCGTTAAGGGACTTTCGTGTGCGATCTCCGCAACGTAGTCAAGGATGCCGTTTTCGTAGACGTAATCCGTCACGTCAAATTTATTGCCGTTCTGATTTCTGAAACGGAAGGTCACACCGGCATTAACGACCGCCTGGCGGTGCAGCACGTCTCTGAAATATTCTTCGGGAATGTCAATGTCCGTAAAGACGTCGAGGTCGGGACGCCATCTTATCGTGGTGCCGGTCTTTTTGCGGTCACTGGGTCCTATCTTCAGCTCCTGACCTTTTTTGCCGACGGGCTTACCCTTTTTGAAGCTGAGGTCGTACCTGTTGCCGTCACGCCACACGGTGACATTCATGTACTCCGAGGCATACTGCGTTGCGCAGGAGCCGAGTCCGTTAAGACCGAGGGAGTATTCATAGTTTTCGCCGTCGTTGTTCTTATACTTTCCTCCGGCGTACAGCTCGCAGAACACAAGCTCCCAGTTGTAGCGCTTCTCGTTTGCGTTCCAATCAAGGGGACAGCCCCTGCCGAAGTCCTCGACCTCGATGGACTTGTCCGCATAGCGTGTCAGCGTTATGAGCTTGCCATAGCCCTCTCTCGCCTCGTCGATAGCGTTGGAGAGTATTTCAAACACCGAGTGCTGGCAGCCGTCAAGCCCGTCGGAGCCGAATATGACGCCGGGGCGCTTTCTGACTCTGTCCGCTCCCTTCAGGGACGATATGCTGTCGTTTCCGTATTCGTTTACGGTCTGCTTTGTCATGGTGTGCTTTCCTCCGCTTACAACATCTTGTGGCAATTTATCCGTTACTTTCGGATTATATAGTATATTATATTATTCCGCAAATTGCAAGTCCGATAAAAAAACGGGGACGGAGTTTATCCGTCCCCAAAACCCGAACTTACGTCCGGCGACGAAAAAGAAAAAATGTTCTCTGTATCTGAAGCGATAAGGCTTTACATTTTCCGGCGTAGACACCAATGTGTCTACGGTCTTCTGAGACCTCGTTTTCTGTCGCCGGACTTTTTCGTCTGTCTCTATTATATGCCCGGACTTTCGTTATACTCATGGCAAAATCAGGCTTTTTGTTTAAAGCGAGGCTTTAGGGAATATAATAATGCAGACAAGGAGGTGCGGATGATGTCTGCAAGCAAAAAGAGCGCAAAACTCAAAAAGGCGGAGTACCGCCGCAGGATCGACGAGCTGAACGCAATACGTTCAAAGCTTCAATGCGCATACTCGGCGTTTGACAATGTAACTGATCCCACGATAATGGACGCTTGCATTTTTGAGATAAGTGCGCTAAAATCGAGGTATAACTACGCCGTAAAAGGCATCAAGGAGCTGAACCTGCCATGAATATTGCAACCGAAATCCTGCTGCTCTTTGCGGCTGTGTTCTTTATTGTTTTGTTCTTTGTGCTGCTGTCAAAGCCGATAAAATGGTTTTTTAAGCTTCTGATAAATGCGATATTCGGATTTATTATCCTCTTTATCGTCAATTTCTTCGGAGCGTACATAGGGCTTCAGCTCAGCGTCGGCTGGCTAAGCGCAATCATCACGGGCATATTCGGCATTCCGGGCATAATCCTGCTGATACTCATTGAAAATTTCTTTATATGATCCTCGCTCACCGCTTCAGCGGTGAGCTTTTTTCTCAATAATTCATATAAAATTGTTGTTTTTGTTCGATTTTTAATCTATAATGTTGTCCATTAAGCAAACGGAGGTATTCAGTATGCCTAAATTTGAATACTTTAAACCGTATGAAGGCGACAAGCCCTACATATTTATAAGCTACGCTCATGTCGACGATGCGGAGGTCCTGCCTATAATCTCCGATATGCACAAGCGAGGCTATAATATTTGGTACGACGAAGGGATCGAGGTCGGCAGCGAATGGCAGGAGTGCATAGCCTCGCACCTTGCGGACGCTCACCTCGTTATCGCCTTTATATCAAACGGCTATATGAAGTCCGACAACTGCCGCAGAGAGATGCATTACGCTCTTTCGAAGCGCATCAAAACCATAAACGTTTTCCTCGAAAAGACCGACCTTACACCGGGTATGGAGCTGCAAATAGGCAACATCTTTGCCCTGATGAAGTACACCTATCCGAGTGAGGAGCACTTTTTTGAGAAGCTCTACACTGCTCCCCTTCTCGGCAGCGAAAATTTCAGCGACGCAGACAATACCGTCGCCCCCGTCAACACGACGGTGCGGCTTTCCGATAAGGCAAAGAAGAAGGAGCGCAAGCTCCGTAAAAGGAAGGAGCGCCGTGAACGCAAGGAGCAACGAAAAGAGAATCGCAAAAATGCGCCGGAGGAGGTAAAGGAAGCGGCAAAGAGCAAAAAGAAAAAGATCACACGCCTCGGCGTCGCTTTAGTCGTTCTCGGCTGTCTTATTGCGGCTCTCATCGTCGGCTACTTCACAGGCTACATTGAGCGCCTGTTCACGAAAACGACCGACATTCCGGAGATAAGCAGCGACACCGTTGCGGAGTTTAAGAGCGATGTCTTTGAGGCTGTGGCGAGAGAGTACACGGGCATCGAGAGCGGCGATATAACCGTCGGCGACCTCAAGGGTCTTACGGCGCTTTACATCTGCGGCGACAGGTACTGGTTCACGGCGCCTTCCTCCGACATCGTGGCAAACTCCGTTGCGGACGGTGAGGCCACCATAACCGACAGCGACGGAAACGAGGTCACGGTCAGCAGAGGAAGCGTAAAGGATCTGTCCGACCTTGCGTATTTCACCGACCTCAAGACGCTGCACCTGCAATTTCAAACGCTCAACGGTCTCGGCACTCTCCCCGCCTGCGGCATCGAAACGCTTAATCTCGACTCCTGCCGCCTTGCATCGCTTGAGGGAATCGGCAATCTTCCGAATCTTAAGGAGCTTTCCGCCGACGGCAACCCCATCTCAAGCTTCGGCGATCTCAAGAAGTGCCTTGAGCTTAAAAGCATAAGCTGTCTGGGTGCAAGCTGCACGGACTTTACGGTCTTTAAGCCTCTGCTCAAGATAGAAAGCATCGCATTTTCCGACTGCACTTTGAGCGATGTGTCCCATGTTTTGGACCACGGTTCTCTCAGGTTGGTCACACTCATAAACTGCGACCTTACGGGCAGCTTTTTCAAATCGTTTGACTCGGAGCGCTCCATTCTATACCTTGACATTTCGGGAAGCACTCTCGATTCGGCCTCCGGCTTAAACGACTTCACGTCGCTGACCGAGCTGCGCATAACAAACTGCACCGGGATAAGCGACTGGTCCGAGCTTGAAAGTCTCACGGCGCTCAAGACTCTGTACATAAGTGCGGATCTGCGCTCAAGTATCGGAGACATAAACGCAAACATAATTGAAGAGTAATAAAAAGAGCGCCTGTCGGCGCTCTTTTTATTACTTCAGAAGCTTTAGCGCTTCGGATATTTCGTCAAAGCCCATACTGTGCGACGCCTTGACAAGCACGGTGTCTCCACTGTGTATGAGTTCCGGAAGCGTTTTGATAAGCTCTGCTTTGGAGTCAAAGTGGCGTGCGATCTTGCCCGCCCCCTCTGCCGTGTATCGGGAAAGCTCCCCAACGGTGATGAGAAGGTCGACACCCTTGAGCGCCGCATATTTGCCGACGCTGCGGTGCAGCTCCTCCTTCTGCGCTCCCATTTCGAGCATATCGCCGAGTATGCAGACCTTTCTGCCTGCGGTGTCGGACATTGAATCGATGCCGCATTTGACGGAATCGGGGTTTGCGTTGTAGCAATCGTCGATCAGCGTCAGGTACCCGGTGTCGATCACTCTCGCTCGGCGCCCCACCGTCTCGTACTCAAGCACGCCCTTTTTTATCATCTCGTCGTCAAGACCGAGGCTCATACCTACGGCAGCACCCGCAAGTGCGGCATAGACCATGTGCTTGCCGTAGGCAGGTATCACAAGGTCAATTTTACGCTCACCGGAGACGACGGTGCAGCGTGTTTCGTCCGAGCCGTCGCTGATATTCACCGCTCTGACGGATGAATTTGCGCCCGTGCCAAACAGGACACGGCGCTTACTGCACTCAAAGGCAGCAAGCTTGTCGTCGTCACCGTTTAAGAACACTATACCGTCGTCGGGCATATAGCTCAGCATCTCGGTTTTTGCACGCAGAACACCGTCCCTATCGCCGAGGTGTTCAAGGTGAGCATGACCGATAACGGTATATACCGCCATCGTAGGGCGCACGATCTCCGCAAGCCTGCTCATTTCGCCGAAGTCCGATATACCCATCTCGATAACGGCCGCTTCATGCTCCGGCTCAAGACGAAATACCGTGAGCGGAACGCCAAGCTCGTTGTTGAAATTTTTCTCGGTTTTCAGCACATTGTACTTCTGTGAGAGGACGGATGCAATCATTTCCTTTGCGGTGGTCTTGCCGACGCTGCCCGCAACGCCGATCACGGGTATGTCAAATCTTCTGCGGTACTCCGCCGCAAGAGTTTTCATTGCCTTTGCAACGTCCGAAACCACTATGACGGGTGCGTCGATACCGTCGGGGACTCTCTCGGCAAGGCAGCAAACTGCGCCAAGCCCAAAGGCTTTGGCGATATAATCGTGTCCGTCGCTGTGTTCGCCCTTGAGCGCCGCAAACATGAAGGCTTCGCTAACCTTGCGGCTGTCTATGCAAACGCCTAAAATTTCGGCATCAGAGTGTTTGTTCAGTACGCCGCCGCATATTTTGGCGGCATCGCTTACGCTTATGCCCTTCATTTATCGTACTTCCTCATCGACAAAGTGATTATTTTCTCGCACAGCTCACCGTAGCTCATCCCCTGTTCGGCAGCCATCTGCGGAACAAGGCTAGTCGGCGTCATGCCGGGGAGTGTATTTGCCTCAAGGCAGTAGATCTCACCGTCGTCATCATCCATTATGAAGTCGGCACGGCAGTAAACGTCGACCATGAGCGCCTTAGAAACTCTTTCCGCAAGCCGTCCGAGGCGCTCCTCGTCCTCGGCGCTTATAGGTGCGGGACATATCTCCTCGGCAAAGCCGGCCTGATACTTGTTTTTGTAGTCATACCAACCGTTTTTGAGAACGATCTCGATACTCGGCATCGCTTTGCCGTCCATAACGCCGACGGTAAGCTCCCTGCCCTTTATGTATTTCTCGACAAGCACATCGTCCTCGTATTTGAACGCAAAATCAAGCGCCGCAGAAAACTCCTCCTGCGTTCTCACGATGGAGGTACCGACCGACGAGCCGCCGGAGCAGGGTTTTACGACGCAGGGTATCCACGGAGAAGCCTGTATACCTTCGCCCTTTCTGAGCGTGATCGCAGGTGCGGTCGGTATTCCGGCTGCATTAAACAGCGTTTTGGACAGCTCCTTATTCATCGCAAGTGCGCTGCCGAGGTAGCCGCTGCCGGTGTATTTGACGCCGTACATATCGAGCGTCGCCTGTATCTTACCGTCCTCACCGTCCTCACCGTGAAGCGCAAGGAACACAATATCGGCGGCACGGCATATGGATATCACGTTTTTGCCGAGACGGGAGCCGTCGCCGGAAGCGATGAGGGACGCAATATCGGGCGTTTCCTCTCCTACGGAGTAGCGCAGATCCTGCTGCTGCTCATCAAAAAGCTTTGTCGGGTCGGAGCAATCGCCGCCGTAGCCTAAAAACATATCAAGCAAAACGACGCTGTGTCCCCTTTCTCTGAGCGACCTTGCAACACAGCTTCCGCTCGTGATCGAAACGTCTCTTTCGTTTGATAAACCGCCGCACAATACCACTATCTTCATGGCACACCTCCGAACAAGTTATATAAGCGAGTATAGCACAGCAGCGTGCCATATTCAAATATTTATTAAAAAAGTAGTGCATATGATCTTTTATTATGCTATAATGACTTGCATTAAACAAAAGCTAATGAATGAAGGTAGTTGAACGTATGAATTACATTGTGGTGGATCTGGAATGGAATCAGGCTATGAGTTCCAAGTCCTCCGTATTTAACAAGCTCCCCATTAAACTCCGCGGTGAGATCATAGAGATCGGCGCCGTCAAGCTTGACGAAAATATGTGTCCTGCGGAGGAGTTTACTATTGACGTAAAGCCAGTGTACTTCCGTCGTATGCACTACAAGGTCAAGAAGCTCACCGGCTTTGACAAGGAGCGCCTCGCCCTCGGTCGCAGCTTTAAGGATGCGTTCGAGAGCTTCCGTGAATGGTGCGGCGATGACCCTGTTTTCATCACCTGGGGCTGCGACGACAAGGGCATCATGGAGCAGAATATTATAATTCACGACCTCGACTGGGACTGGATAAACGGTTGGATAAACCTCCAGCTTATCTACAATATGCAAACGGGCGGCGATAAAAACCAGAAATCGCTTGCCACCGCAATGGAGCATTTCGAGATCGAGCAGACAAGGGTTGCACATGATGCACTGGGCGATGCCTACAACACCGCTCTTGTCGCATCAAAGCTTGATATGCGCGAGGGGCTTGCTCAGTACGACAATATGTCCAAGAACCTGTTTTCTCCCGGCAAAAGTGCCGCTGCTTCATCCTCTGATACTCCGGAACCCCTCGAACACGTCGTCTTTCCGGGCTACGGCAGCAAGGCGGATGCCTTTGCCGATGCAAAGCTGTCCCTTATCTCCTGCCCCCACTGTCAGGGTGAGACCTCAAATCAGCGTTGGATAAATCAAGGCGATCAGCGGTACATGAATTTGTACTCCTGCCCGCAGTGCGGCAGCCTGCTCGTGCGTTTAAAGTTCCGCAAGCAGGAGGATTCGAGCTGGTCCGCAAACCGCCTCATATACGATGCCGACGACGGGATGCTTGACTTTTACCGCAGCAAGGCGGCGCTCTCCCGCAGGAGAGGCCGCAGCCACTCCGTCAAGAAAAACCGTCCGGCGGCAAAGCAGTAAAAACAAAAAATCGAGAGCAGCGAAGGCTTTCGCTGCTCTCGATTTTTATTTTACGTCTCGGAAGAAGTTTTTGGATGTCTCGGCATCGGCTTTGATCTGCTCCGAAAGCTCCGTCTGAGATGCAAACTTCCGCTCCGGGCGAATGAATTTGTAAAACTCGACCCGTGCATGACGGTTATAGAGATTGCCCTTAAAGTCAAGTATATAGGTCTCGACGCTGACGCTGTTCTCGTCGCTCACGGTCGGTCTGACGCCGACGTTTGTGACGGAAATATGTTCGCTGCCATCCTCAAGATAGACCTTGGTGGCATACACGCCGAACCTCGGTGAAAGCACGCCCTCCGGCAGCTTCATGTTTATCGTCGGGGTGCCCATTTTTGTACCGAGGTGATAGCCCGACCGCACCGTGTCGCTCAAAACGTGCGGATGTCCGAGGTAGCTGTTGGCTTCCTCGATCTTCCCGTCGCGTATAAGAGTGCGAATATAGGTGGAGCTTACCGTGTTGCTGCCGATCTTCACAGGAGCGATAACGTCGCAGCCGAGGCCGTTCTCGGCGCAGTATTCCTTCAGGCGCTCCGCCGTACCCAAGCCCTTGTAGCCGAAGCAAAAGTCGTGTCCCACGACGATGTGGCAGATGCCGAGTTCGCTTATCAGCTCCTCGATGAACACACGCCAGTCCATCCTCATCACCTTCTCGCTGAAGTGGATGAACACGACGTTTTCTATCCCAAATCTGCGACGGATCATGTCCTCCCTGTCGGCTGCGGAGTTAATCAGCGGCACATCCTTTTTAAAAACGAGCGTGTCGGGATGAATGTCGAAGGTCAAAGCAGCCGGAGCAGCCCCGATCTCGACCGCCCTCTCCTTTGTTTTCTCAAGCAGAGCGGCATGACCTATATGCACTCCGTCGAAAAATCCAAGAGCTATAACGATTTTATCTTTAGTCATTATCCACCTCGAAAAAGCTCTTTATTGTTTTAAGTTTGCCTGCGGTAACATTAGCAAGCGCAAGGAAATCGCCGTTTTCGCCGTACACCCTGTACGTTCCGTTTTTTGCGGAAACGTTCAGAATATTGCCGCATTTGAGCTTTGCGGTTTGTGCGGCGCTTAATTCTATCGCCGGATGCTCCGAAAACAGGCTGTCCACGGGGATGATGTACCGCTCCGGGTCCTCGGCGATCTCGGAGAGTGTGTGTGCGTCACGAACGTCAAAGGGTCCGGCATTTGTTCTGCGCAGTGCGCTCATGCACGCAAGGCAGCCGAGTCTTTCGCCGATGTCGTTGCAGAGTGTGCGGATATACGTCCCCTTTGAGCAGGAGACCGACAGCACAAAGTCGTCTCCGTCATGCCCCACAAGACTCAGCTCGGAAATGTTCACCGTTCTCGGCTTGCGCTCAACGGTCTCTCCTTTTCTCGCAAGCTCATACAGCTTCTTTCCCGACACCTTGATAGCGGAGTACATGGGAGGTATCTGACTGATCTCACCCGTAAACTCAGGCAAAACGTCTGTAAGCTCGGCTTCGGTGGGGCTTATTCCTGTCTGCGCCGTCACTCTGCCGCTCGTGTCCTGCGTGTCGGTGGAATAGCCGCAGCGAAGTGAGGCAACATAGCGCTTATTATGAGTCTCCGCAAACTGCACCGCTCTTGTCGCCCTGCCGACGAAAACCGTCAAAAGTCCCGTCGCCATGGGGTCAAGTGTTCCCGAATGACCCACTCTGCGCTCATGGAGAATGCCTCTGAGCTTTGCAACGACGTCATGGCTCGTCCAGTCTGCGGGCTTATCTACAAGTATTATTCCATTGTATCCCATGCGTCAATCACCGCTTTTATCAGAAGCTCCCTTGCGGTTACGGGGTCGGTATCCAGTGTGCAGCCGGACGCCATCTTGTGGCCGCCGCCGCCGAAGCGCTTGCACACCTCGGAGCAGTCAAAGCACGGCTGCGAACGCAGCGACGCCTTGCAGCCGCCCTCTGCAAGCTCTCTGACTACGATGCTGACGATGCAGCCCTCTACCCTGCCGGGTATTCCCGCAATGTCGTCGCAGTCGTCCTCAGTTGCGTTTATCTCACGCAGCATGGCGTTTGTGACCATCGCTGCCACTATTGCTCCGTTTTTTTCGAATCTAAGCCCCGAACAAATGAGACTTTCAAGCATTATCCTTGCTTTCGTCGACTGGCGGAACAGCTCAAAGTTGAGCTTCTGCACCTCGGCTCCGGCGTTGGCAAGCTCGCTTGCGGCAGCAAAGGTCTCAGCCGTGACGTTTGCGTATCTGAAGCAGCCGCAGTCGGTCGAGACCGCAATGTAAAGCAGGCTTGCCTCGGTCTTGCTCGGCTCGGTGCAGAGAAGCTTTATAAGCTCAAGCACCAGCTCACCGCAGGATGCCTTGGCAGAGCCGAGCAATAGCTTTTCCGCATATCCCGAATTTGAATCGTGATGGTCAATGCAGAGCTTTACCTTGCCCTCAAAGCCCTTTGCGAGCATATGCTCTCCCGCAACGTCAACCGCAACGGTGTAAGCGCCCTCGTAACCCTCCGGAGCGAGGTAGTCCTTAAGGTACTTATGATACTTCGGCGTTATCTCCGGGTTCGGGTACAGATACGCACGCTTGCCGAGACGCCGCAGCGCAGAGCAAAGCGCCGCCGCACTGCCGAGCGTGTCTCCGTCCGGGCGTATGTGGGTTATCAGAATGTAATCGTCGTTCTCTCTAAGTATTTCGGCACACTCTGCGTAGTTCATTCTTCCTCGTCCCTCTTGATGTCAAGGCTGTTTATGAGCTCATTTATATGAGCGCCGTATTCGATACTGTGGTCAAGCTCAAATATAAGCTCCGGCGTATTGCGAAGCTTGAGCGAATTGCCGAGCTCACGCCGCAGCCAGCCGGATGCGGATCGAAGACCCTTTTTAAATTCCTTTTCGTTCTCAAGCCCCAACACCGAGATCCAAACCTTGCAATACTTGAGGTCGCCCGTGGTCTCGACACGGGTGACGCTCAGCATACCCTGATTTATGCGGGGGTCCTTGATCTCACGCAGGAGTTTGCTCAAAACGAGCTGTATATCGTCATTTGTCCTTGCAAGCTTATTTGAAGGCATAATTATCTCTCCTTATGCGCAGAGCGGTCAATAATGACCGCTCCGATTGTATTAAAGCTTTATCTGCTCCATAACGTAGCACTCTATAACGTCCCCGACCTTTACGTCGTTGAACTTCTCGATCTGCATACCGCACTCGTAGCCGCTTGCGACCTCCTTGACGTCGTCCTTGAAGCGGCGGAGGGACGCAAGGTCGCCCTCGTGGATAACGATGTTGTCACGAAGCACACGCACCTGACAGCCTCTCTGAATCTTGCCGTCGGTGACATAGCAGCCCATAACGGTGCCGACCTTGGAGACCTTGTAGGTCTCACGCACCTCGGCGTGACCGATGATAGCTTCCTTGAATTTGGGCGAAAGCATACCCTTCATTGCGGCTTCGATCTCGTTTATGCAGTCGTAGATGACACGGTACATACGCATATCGACGTTGGAACGGGCTGCGGAATCCCTTGCGGCATTGTCCGGGCGCACGTTGAAGCCGACGATTATTGCTCCGCTCGTTGCGGCAAGCATGACGTCGGACTCGTTTATCGCACCGACTGCGCTGTGTATGACCTTGACCCTGACTTCCTCGTTCGTGATCTTCTCAAGCGACGCCTTGACCGCTTCCGCAGAACCCTGAACGTCCGCCTTGACGATTATGTTGAGGGTCTTCATCTCGCCGGCCTGGATCTGGCTGAACAGATCCTCAAGGCTGACCTTCTTGTTCATGCCGAAGGCTGCATTCTTCTGCTGGGTCTTGCGCTCCTCGACAAGCTCTCTCGCCATGCGCTCATCCGCAACTGCGTTAAAGGTATCGCCCGCACTGGGGACCTCGGACATACCGGAGATCTCGACGGGAACGGAGGGCCCCGCTTCGCTTATACGCTGACCCTTGTCGTTTATCATGGTGCGGACACGGCCGACTGCGGTACCTGCAATGATGATATCGCCGAGCTTGAGCGTACCGTTCTGCACGAGAACGGTCATAATGGGACCTCTGCCCTTGTCAAGTCGGGCCTCGATGACCGCTCCCTTTGCGGCACGGTTCGGGTTTGCTTTAAGCTCCAGCACCTCGGCAAGAACAACAAGGTTCTCAAGCAGGTTGTCAATGCCCATACCGGTCTTTGCGGAGATCGGGCAAACGATGGTGTCACCGCCCCACTCTTCGGGAACGATGTCGTACTCGGTGAGCTGCTGCTTTATTCTTTCGGGGTTTGCACCCACGGTATCCATCTTGTTTATCGCAACGACAAGCGGGATGCCCGCAGCCTTTGCGTGGTTGATGCTCTCAATGGTCTGCGGCATGATGCCGTCGTCCGCCGCAACGACGAGGATGGCGATGTCGGTGACCATTGCGCCTCTTGCACGCATGGAGGTAAACGCCTCGTGTCCCGGTGTGTCGAGGAAGGTGATGGGACTGCCGTTTATCTCGACGGTGTAAGCGCCGATGTGCTGCGTTATGCCGCCCGCCTCGCCGGAGGCGACGTTTGCATGACGGATGTAGTCAAGAAGGCTGGTCTTGCCGTGGTCAACGTGACCCATAACGACGACGACGGGCGCACGACCGACAAGCTCGTCGGCGCTGTCCTCGTGATCGTCGATAAGCCGCTCCTCAACGGTAACGACGACTTCCTTCTCGACCTTGCAGCCAAGCTCCATTGCAACGAGCGCTGCGGTGTCGTAATCCACAACGTCGGAAACTGAGGCGAAAACGCCGAGCTTAATGAGCTGCTTTATAACCTCGCCCGCAGTCTTCTTCATGCGGGAAGCAAGCTCGCCGACGTTTATCTCATCGGGTATGGAGACCTTGAGCTGCTGCTTCTTTGCAAGCTCAAGCTGGAGCTTCTGCATCTTGTCACGCTCTTCCTGACGGCGCTTTGCGGATGCAGCCTGCTGCTGCTGACGCTGCTTTGCCTTGTTGACGATCTTCTCCTTGCCGCCCTTTCTGTCACGCTCACGGCTGCGCTCGTTCGCCATGTTGTCGAACTTTTCGTTGTACTTGTCGATGTTGACTGCGGCGCTGCCTCTTGTGTCGATGACACGCTTTTCGGCGACGGGTTTCGGAACGTGAGGCTTATTCTCCTTCTTCTTCGGAGCGGCAGCGGGTGCAGGTGCAGGTGCGGGTGCTTCCTTGCTTTTTGCGTCCTGCTTCTGAGGCTGCTTTTCAGCGGGTGCAGGCGCCTTTGTCTCCTGCTTCGGCGCAACATTGAATATATCTGCAAGGCTTGCGACCTGATTGTGCTGAGTGAGATACTCAAATATCACGTCAAGCTCGTCGTTCTCAAGCACCTGCATATGATTCTTCGGAGTGCTTGCATAGTCGGTCAGTATCTGACTTATCTCCTTGGAAGTAGAATTAAAGTCCTTTGCGACCTCGTGTACTCTGTATTTCATCATGCTCATGCGTTATTCCTCCTCTTACCTGTCCTCTCGTTCCTCATAAGGCATTCTGCGTCGCCGTCCGCCTCCGGCAGGAGCTTTATGAGCGCTGCGGCAAAGCCCGCATCACACACGGCCGCCATTGAGCAGCCCGGCTTCCCCGTCGCTGCGGATATTTCATCCTTCGTATACGGAAGCTTCAGCGTTTTGACGTTGCCCGCACGGGCAAAGCCAAAGAGCCGCTTTCCTGCGTTGTCCGATGCATCGGACGCAAGCAGCAGAAGCTTTGCCTTGTGAGCCTTTGCCGCAGCCCCGGTGTCGACCTCGCCGATGGCTATTGCGTTTGCCTTGCGCATCAGTCCCAGCAAGCCAAGTGCTTTATCCATCAGCTCTCCACCTCCATCCGAGTTTTCAGACGTTCGTAGATCTCCTGCGGAATGGAAGTCTCAAATGCCTTTTCGATCGCTTTCGCCTTGATCGCCTTTTTAAGGCAGTCGGCATTGGGACAAATGTATGCCCCCCTGCCCGACGCCTTGCCTTTGAAATCAAGGTCAATGTCCCCCTCCGGGGATCGGACGATGCGGACAAGCTCCTTCTTGGGCTTCATTTCACGGCATCCGAGACACTGCCGCATCGGTATTTTCTTTTGCATCCCGGCTGCCTCCCCTCTTACTGAACTTCGGATTCTGGTCTGATGTCTATCTTAAATCCCGTAAGCTTTGCGGCGAGTCTTGCGTTCTGACCCTCCTTGCCGATGGCAAGCGAAAGCTGGCTGTCGGGAACAACGACACGGCAACTCTTTCCGTCCTCAAACATGGTGACGGAAACGACCTCGGCGGGAGCGAGCGCTGCAGCAATGTACTCTTCGGGAGCGTCGCTGTACTTCACGATGTCGATCTTTTCGCCGCCCAGTTCATTTACGATGCCAGCAACTCTGCCGCCCTTGGGACCGACGCAGGCGCCGATGGGATCGACGTCGGGATCGGCGGAGAGGACCGCCATCTTGGTGCGGCTGCCCGCTTCACGGGCAATGGACTTGATCTCGACGGTGCCGTCGAATATTTCGGGGACCTCAAGTTCGAAGAGACGCTTAACAAGTCCGGGGTGGGTGCGGCTTATAAGCACCTGCGGACCCTTGGTCGAGTTTCTGACCTCGACAACATAGACCTTGATGCGGTCGCCCTCGGTAAGCACCTCGGTCTTGATGCGCTCATTGGGAGCAAGCATCGCCTCGGTGTACTCGCTGTTGGAGTTGATTCTGATGGAAACGCTGCCCGTTCTCGGCTCGATACGGGAGACCACACCGGTGAGTATCTCATGCTCCTTGGAGGTGAACTCCTGGTACACGATGCCCCTCTCCGCCTCGCGGATGCCCTGGATGATGACCTGCTTTGCAGCCTGAGCCGCAATTCTGCCGAACTTCTTCGTCTCCACGGGGACCTTTATCGTGTCGCCGAGCTTTGCACGCTTGGTGACCTTCTTTGCCGCCTCTATGTCGATCTCAAGGGCGGGGTCCTCGACCTGTTCCACGGCGGTCTTGTTGACGTACATTTCTATGCGCTTTCTGTCCTCGTCAAGCAGGATCTCAACGTTGTCGGCACATTCGGGATTGTCCTTGCGGAAAGCCGCCAGCATCGCCTGACGGATCTTGTCGTACATATAGTCTCTGGGAATTCCCTTTTCTTTTTCAAGGTCTTCGATTGCGGAAAAGAATTCAGCGTTCATTGTCTTACCCCTTTAGTTAAAAATCGTATCATATTGAAGGATGCAGCCTGACCTGTGCGATCTGCTGCTTTTTGTATGTCACGTCACCGACGGTCACATCGCCGTTATCGTAGCCCATTAGCTTTCCGACGACGGACTTTCTGCCGTTTATGGGCTGGTAAAACTTAAGCTCGACCTCGGTGCCGATAAACTGCTCAAAGTCGGAGGGACGTTTAAGCTCACGCTCGATCCCTGCCGAGCCGACTTCAAAAACATAGCTGTCGGGAATGGGGTCGGCTTCGTCAAGCACGGGGTCAAGTCTGCGGCTTATGCGCTCACAGTCTGCGATATCAACACCGCCGTCCTTGTCGATAAACACACGGAGGAACCACGTTCCCGCTTCACGGACGTATTCCACCGCCCACAGGGAGCAGCCCTCTTCTTCGACGATAGGTCTTGCGAGAGCCTCCACCGCATCGGTCACTCTGCTCATATAAATCTCCAATCAGAATAGTCGTAATAGGAATGTAAGCGGCATCAGACCAACAAAAAGAGTGGGCGAAGACCCACTCTGAGCTAACCTAACTTACTTACATTAGTATAATAACACCGTTCCGCCCACAATGCAAGCATTTTTTGTACCCGAAACGTGTTGTTCCGGGTACAAATTTAAGCGTCCTCACCTTTCAGCGGTAATGTGCGCAGAATTCTTCAAAGCACAGGTCGTTTTCCATGATGAACTTTGCCGCTTCCTTGCCGACGTAGCGATAGTGCCACGGCTCGTCCCAGCCGGTAAGCTCCGCCTTATCCGACGGATAGCGCTTTATAAACCCGTACTCGGCGCAATTTGCATCGAGCCACTTGTAAAACTCGGCGTTCATCTTGGAGTAATCGTAAACACTGTACTTCTGGTCGAATATATCGACCGCAAGCCCTGTCTGATGCTCACTGCAGCCCGGATACGCCACGATCTGCCGTGCAAGCTCGACCGCCTCGTCATATGAATAGTCGGCGTCCTCCGAAAGCTCCGTCGCCTTGGCGTTAAACTGCTTCTGCTGCTGTGAGTACGAAACATACGCCGTACCGACGTATGGCGTATAGCCCGCATCCTTTGCCGCATCAAGCAGTTTTTCTAGCGACGAGACCGCTCTTTCGTCCATTCTAAGCCCCGTGCTGCCCGCCTCCATCGTCTCCGGCGTGTAGGTGCTGATGGAGTTTGCGTCGTTTACGAGCATATACTGCCACTTCGATATGTCGATATTGGGATAGTCAAGTCCCTCCGGCGCAACGATCTTATTTGTATCGTCGGGCTTTTGGTAGTCGTCGAGCGGCTTTTTGAGGTTATCGGTCTTGATAAAGACATCGTTGTTGCCGCCGAATATGACCTCCCCCGTGAGCTGTATGCGGGAGTTGACTATCAGAACAAGAATTGCCGTCAGCATAAGCATGGCAAATATCCAAACCGTCTTTTTAATTCGCATTGGATCTCCTCTGTTTCCTTTGTTCAGATGCATTATATCAATACATTATACCAAAAACTCACACACGAGGCAATAGAAATGCCGTATTTGCCGCAATTTTTTAGGGACATGCATATCCGGCGGCGGGCTGCTGCCGGATATGCAGCCAGCTTTAATACGGGCAGGAGTCCTCCCCCAGCACCTCTCTCAGCTTCAAAAGCGCACGCTTTTCTATCCTCGACACATACGATCTGCTTATCCCGCACATTTCCGCTGTTTCCTTCTGCGTTTTCGGCAACGCATTTTCAAGCCCGTAGCGCATTTTAATTACCGCCGCTTCACGTTCCGTCAGCACCGTATCGACGTAGCTTCGCAGCTTCCGGCATATCTCATAGGTCCCTATCGTATCGCAAAGCTCGTCGTCCTGTGCAATAACGTCCATGAGCGACAGGCTATTTCCCTCGCTGTCGGTGTCGAGTGCGTCGGACAAGCTCACGTCACTCGACGACTTTTTCCTGCTTCGGAAGTACAT
>ULUE01080118.1_pt1 | contig 21224 bp, 16 predicted proteins | sample 1958211 | NCBI WGS metagenome assembly ULUE01 (sample SAMEA4835752, study PRJEB28245) | human gut metagenome | biome: gut microbiome; material: fecal sample | place: Denmark | collected 2008 | reverse complement strand
TGACAAAAAACTCAAAGGCGTGTTATTGCTGAATAGTTACCCTCCAGCAACTTTTGGATTCTCTCTTCGATAATCGCTACGCCACCGAAGGTGTTGGACTCGATATTGAGTACCATGACAGGATCGTGGAGGGAGAGGCGAAGCAGGAACCATCCCTGTTCAAACTCTCCCGTGCAACTGACGCGCACGCCCTCGTAGTTGGGCTCAACAATGTGCCAGTCGGGTTGCTCTGCCACCTTTCGGCGAAGGTGCTCCAGTTTCTCCTTACCTTCCTCCACGAAGCGCTCTGGATCGAGTTTGATGCGCTTCTCCTTGCTTTCTGCCGGTTTCTTGAGGTCGTGGATCAGGTCGGAGAGTTCCTTGCCCTCATGCTTCATGCGTGCGGCCTCGGTGATGAGCTTTGCCACGAGGTAGGCACCATCGTCCAAGAAGTAGTTCTCGCGCAGAGCAGCATGTCCTGATGTCTCGATGGCCAGCCAGCACTCCTCGCCCTCGTTGTTGAGTCGGATGGCCTCGTCGATGACGTTTCTGTAGCCACGCTTGAAGCGATGGTGTTTGCCGCCATGCGCCTTGATAAACTCAGCCAGTCCCTCGGAGGTCACGGAGTCGGTGACGATGGTCGTGCCTGGGTGCTCCCTGAGTATTATCGCAGCGATGAGTGCGATGAGCGAGTTGCGGTTAATGGGGTCACCATAGTGGTCCACGATGGCCGAACGGTCCACGTCGGTGTCGAAGATGATACCCAGGTCGGCATGGTGACGGGTGACGGCCCGGCAGATTGCCATCATGGCATCCGTGCTCTCGGGGTTGGGAGCATGGTTGGGGAAGTGCCCGTCTGGATTCAGATAGATACCACCCGAGGTGTCAGCCCCCAATGGTTTCAGTACCTTCTCGGGGAAGAAACCACCCGATCCGTTGCCCGCATCCACCACGATGTCGAGGCCCGCCAGCGGCTGGTCCCCCTTGTTCACCTCCCCCTTGATGTAGTCGCGGAGCAACTGGCAGTACTTCTCCATGAAGTCCCACTTGGCCGCCTCGCCCGAGAGGTTCTCTTTTTCATACTCGCCCTGCTCAGCCATGAGGAGCAGTTCCTTGATGTCCTTCTTGCCAAGGCCGCCTTGTGGAGTGAAGAACTTCAGTCCGTTGCGGTTCCAGGGCAGGTGACTTGCCGTCACCATGATGGCACCATCAACCGGAGTCTCGTTGTCGATGGTCGTCATGAACATCGCTGGCGTCGAAGCCAATTCGCAGTCGAAGGCCTTCGCACCGCTGGCTTCCAACCCCTCGATGACGGCATCCTTGACCTGCGTGCTTGAGAGTCGCGGGTCGTGTCCTACGCTGACGCTGATGTGTTGTTTGTTGTTGCGTTTTGAGAGCCATGCTACGAAGCATCGTCCCAGAATGCCCGCCGCCTCACTGGTGAGGTTGACGTCTTCTCCCTCGACACCTGCGAGCGCTACGCCACGGATGTCAGAGCCGTTTTGGAGTTTCTTCCAATCTGTCATATTGCCAAAGGTCTTTATTTTTGTTACGTTATATTATGGATGCGAAGATACAACAAGTTTTTGGATTGCTCAAACGATTTGAGTAGTTTTTTCCTTTCTGCTTGTTGTGTCCGCAAACATTTTGCATACTGTCGGCAGTCTGCTGTCCCTATGGGAAAAGTCAAGGGCTGCGACGGACGGCTTGTCAGCCATGGTCCGTGCAGCCCCTCGTGTCTTTGCGTCTCAGTTATTTATCCTTCTTGCCGAAGATAGAGAAGTGGACGTATCGTTTCGGATGCGCCTTGAGGTTGACAAGCAAGCTGTCGGCATCGCGCATCGTCTGGTTCATGTTGTTATAGAGCGAGGGATCGTTGAGGAACAGACCCAGTGAACCCTCACCTGAGTTGAGTTTCGCCGTCAGTTGGTTTACATGGTCGAGTGCGGTGTTCACCCGTGACATGGTCCCTTCAACATCCACCCCTTCGAGCTTGCCGTTGAGGTTTGTCATCAGGCCATTGGCATTGCCGAGCGTCATGGACAGTCCCGACCGGGCATCGCAGACGAGCTGGTCGCTATGGGTAAGCAATGCCCCCGCCTTGCCTGTCAAGGCCGGCAGGTCACGGTTGAGCGACGCCAGGAGCTGGTTCAGTTCGCGCGTAGAAGTCGTCAGGTCCGACGAGATCTGGTTTACATTGTGCAGCGTTCCCGCAATAGCCGGGTCTGCCAGCAGCACGTTGAGGTTGTGGGCGATGGAGTCCAGTTTTGGGAGCAGGGCCTGCACCTGCGGTACCATCCCCTTGACCGCCTCCATGGCACCGTTGGAGGAATGGCCCGGGATCACGCCATTGGTGGGCAGGTATTGGCTCGAAGTGCCGAGGACGAGGTTCACCTGGATGTTGCCCATCAGATCGCTGACAATCTCCGCCTCCGTTCCCTCGGGAATCTTCATGTCCTTCTCAATGTCGGCCACGACGGTGATGTCGCCCGGTTGGGTGTAGTTGTAGGCGATGCTGTGTACCGTACCTACCTTGTATCCATTGGCGTAGATGGGCGTGGAAGCTGACAAGCCGTTGATGTTGTCAAACTTCATCAAATAGGCGTTGGAGGTAGAGAATAGGTTCATCCCTTTGAGAAACTGCATCCCGAAGAAGAGGATGACGATTCCCAGGACGGCCACAAGGGCTATTTTCACTTCGTTGCTAAAATACTTTTTTTCCATGTGTTTTGATTTTCTTTGAGAAGGCTATCTGTGTCGCACTGCCGAGCGGTCGTTGTCAGCGTACTTACTTCTTCTTCGCATTTTGGAGGAAGGCCGCTATGGCCAGCGAGGTGTTCATCCGCTTGTCACCATCGAAGGCGATGATGAAGCAGTTGGGGAAGTCTGCGGCCAGCTTTTTCTTCAGTTTGATGATGTCGTTGTAGTTGGTGCTGGCGCCGATGGTGTACTTGTAGAGGCCGTCCTCTACGAAACTGTCCACCTCTTTGTGGCCTTTGAACTGCTCGCTGTCGTGGTGCAGCTGCCGGTTGATGGCGAAGACCTGAACCTTGAAGACGGGCACCACCCCCTTGATGGCCGCCTGTGCCTCGGGAGGAAGTTGTGGCTGTGGGGCCGGAGCGGCCTGTTTGTCTGGTGCTTGCTCCTTGGTCGTCTCCTTCGGCTTCTGCGGAGCGGGGACGACGGGTACCGCCACGGGCTGCACCTTCTTCGGTTGTGCGCCGATGGCTGGCTTCTTGGTCACAGCCGGCGCTATACTGATCGGCTTCGTCTCGCGAGTGGGAACCGTCCATTGTGGCTCATACTTCTTTCTGTATTTGACGAAAGCCTTATAGAACGCCTCCGCCATGCTGGCCTGGCCCTCCTCCGTATTAAGGAAGTCCTCCTCCTCCGGCGTGGTGATGAATCCCAGCTCGATCAGGCAACTCGGCATGGACGTCTCGCGGAGCACGAGGAATCCCGCCTGGTGCACCCCCTTGTCATTGCGTCCTACGTTCGAGCACACACTGCGCTGGATGAAACGTGCCAGCTCGATGCTGCGCTCCATATTCGCGCTTTGGATAAACTCAAACATGATGTAGCTCTCCGACGACTTCGGGTCGAAGCCCTGGTAAGTCTGCTCGTAGTCCTTCTCTAATGAGATGACGGAGTTCTCGCGCATAGCCACGTCGAGGTTGTCCTTGGCTCGGTGCATACCCAGGGTATAGACCTGGAAACCCTGCACGGTGTGGCCGCGGGCCACGGCGTTGGTGTGGACGGAGATGAAGAGGTCGGCTTTGTTGCGGTTGGCAATGGCTGCCCGCTCATGCAGTGTGACGAAGCGGTCGTCCTTGCGCGTGTAGATAACTTTCACGTCGGGACAGTTGCTTTCTATCAACTTGCCGAAACGCAAGGCCACACTGAGGTTGATGTCTTTTTCCTGTGAGAAAACGCCACGGGCGCCCGTGTCATGGCCGCCGTGTCCTGCGTCGATGACGAGTGTGAAACGCTTGGGCGTAGCCGCCATGAGCGACCACCCCACACACAGCAGGACCATAAGGAGGGAAAGCTTCTTTACCATACCAGGTGCAAAATTACGGATAAAATCGCAAAACTCATTCACTGCAAGCGGTTTTTATCGTTTATTAAATGTATTTCCACGCCCGCTCCGTCGCAGTCAGCCCCCATGGGCGGGTTGCGCTTGATGATACGGAGGTCGATGGACGTGATCTCGGGCCATTCCTCCAGTAGGGCCTGGGCCACATTGCCCGCTGCCTTTTCTATCAAGGCGACCGGGCGAGCCAGCACCTCTCGTGTGCGCTGATAGACCGCCGCATAGTTGAGCGTGTCGCCAACGTCGTCCGAGGTCATCGCGTGGGTGAAATCGTAGCCTATCCGCAGGTTGATACAGAAGTCGTTGCCTATCACCTGTTCCTGCTCCATCACTCCGATGGGGCAGTGGAGCTGGAGGTTGTTGATGAGAACAAAGGTCTCCATAGGGCACATCATCCGCATCGGCTTGCGCCACAATTCGTACACAACAGGCACCCCTCTTGATAGACGATCGTCTCCTGTCCACAGACGGGACAGACCTGGCCGTTGGCCTTCGTGCCGTCGCTGACATACTTCTTCAGCGCGCGTTCCACGCCCACCTTCCATGTGTTGATATGCTCGCTCTTGAGCTGGAGCGACCCGACGAGTTTGATCACATGGCTGATTGGCATTCTATAGCGCAGCACACCCGAGATGAGCTTCGCATAGTTCCAGTATTCCGGGTTGAACTTCTCCGACAGTCCCTCGACGGTCGTCTTGTATCCACGCCGGTTCTTGAACTGGAAATCGTAGCGGTGGGTGCCGTCGGGGTTGGTCTGCTTGATGATCTTGCCCTTCGTGACCGTCTTGGGCAGTACGATGCCCTCCTCGTCATCCTGCAGTCCGGTGAAGATCTCGTAGGGTCGTCCATCTACCAGTCCGACGAAGGCCACCCATTTCTCCTTGTTGTTCTGGAAGCGCACCACGTCGCAGTCCAGTTCTTTCGGTCTCGTTTCGAGCACGGGTGGTTGCTGGAAGACCGGTTTTCTGATTTCCGTAGCCTGTCGCAAGTCCTTGGCTTCGCCGTCCTGCGCATCCTCCTTGTTCTTCTTTGATACCGAGAGCATCACCCCCGACCGGCTGCCGTCGCGGTAGATGGTGCACCCTTTGCAGCCACTCTGCCAAGCCTCCATATAGAGTTGGTTGACCAATGCCTCATCGACGCCACTGGGCAGGTTGACCGTCACGGAGATGCTATGGTCCACCCATTTCTGGATAGCCCCCTGCATCCGCACCTTCATCAACCAATCGACGTCGTTGGCCGTGGCCTTGTAGTAAGGAGAACGAGCCACCAGGGCGTCGAGCTCCTCCTGCGAATAGGGGAGGGTAGGATCGATCCCTTCTATGGTCATCCATTTCTGAAACTTCTGGTGATAGACGATATACTCCTCAAATGCGTCATCGACCTCGTCAACATAATCCACACGCACGTCGGCGTCGTTGGGATTGACCTTGCGCCGACGCTTATAGACGGGCATGAAGACCGGTTCTATGCCACTCGTGGTCTGCGTCATCAGCGATGTGGTGCCCGTGGGAGCAATGGTCAAGCACGCGATGTTGCGTCGGCCGAAGCGTACCATGTCGTCGTAGAGGGCCCCGTCGGCCTCCTTGATGCGCTGGATGAATGGGTTGCCCGTCTCGCGCTGGGCGTCGTAGATGGCAAAAGCGCCTCGCTCCTGCGCCATCGTCACCGACGCACGGTAGGCGTTCAACGCCAGTGTGCGCTGCACCTTGACGGCAAAGTCGGTGGCCTCCGGCGTGCCATAGCGCAGTCCCAAGGCGGCCAGCATGTCGCCCTCGGCAGTGATGCCCACGCCCGTGCGTCGTCCCATGCCCGTCTTTTTCTTGATCTTCTCCCAGAGGCGACGCTCGGCATACTTCACGTCCTCTGCCTGTGGGTCGCTGTCGATCTTGGCGATGATGCCATCGATCTTCTCCAGTTCCAAATCTACGATGTCATCCATGATGAGCTGGGCCATCTGAGCATGTCGGCTGAAGGTGTCGAAGTCGAAATGCACCTCGGAAGTGAAGGGGTTGAGGACGTAGGAGTAGAGGTTGAGTGCGAGCAGACGGCAACTGTCGTAGGGACAGAGTGGTATCTCGCCGCAGGGGTTGGTGCTGGTCGTCCGGAATCCCAGGTCCGCATAGCAGTCGGGGATGCTCTCCCGGATGATCGTGTCCCAGAACAGTACACCGGGCTCCGCGCTCTTCCAGGCGTTGTGGACGATTTTCTCCCATAGTTTGCGCGCCGATATTTCCTTGCGGACCCATGGGTGGTCGCTATCGACAGGAAACTGCTGTGTGAAGTAACCATTCTCTGCGGCTGCCCGCATAAACTCGTCGCTGATCCTGACGCTGACATTGGCCCCCGTCACCTTGCCCTCCTCCATCTTGGCATCGATGAAAGCCCCCGCGTCGGGGTGCTTGATGGAGACCGAGAGCATCAGTGCGCCCCGTCTTCCGTCCTGCGCTACCTCCCTTGTGGAATTGCTGAAGCGTTCCATGAACGGCACCAGTCCCGTCGAGGTAAGGGCGGAGTTGTTGACAGGAGTGCCCTTGGGACGGATCTGGCTCAAGTCGTGGCCTACGCCTCCGCGCCGCTTCATGAGTTGCACCTGCTCCTCGTCGAGTCGCATGATGGCCCCGTAGGAGTCGGCGTCGCCGTTGATACCGATGACGAAGCAGTTGGAGAGCGAGGCAATCTGATGGTCATTGCCGATGCCCGTCATCGGGCTGCCCGCGGGAATGATATATCGGAAGTGGTCGAGAAGGGCGAATACCTCCTCGGCCGTGAGGGGGTGGGGGTAGTTGGTCTCTATCCTGGCTATCTCGTGGGCGATGCGCCAGTGCATGTCGGTGGGAGTCTGCTCATAGATATGACCCATCCCGTCCTTCATAGCGTACTTGCTCACCCAGACGCGGGCAGCGAGTGCGTCGCCGTCGAAATAGTTCAAGGTGGCCTCGTAGGCCTCCTCAAAGGTATATGTCTTTTTTTCTTGCATACAGTCAAGTTCTTCAATCAGATTGCGAAATTACAAATTCTTTTCCGATTATGGAAGAAAACGCGCCGTTTCTTTGCTCGCTGGTACGGTAAGGACGGACAGAGAGGCGCTATCAAAGGATGTCAGCCACCTCATCTTGCGGCACCACGGACCACATCCTCACACCAATTTCCTATAGAACCAGGAAAAAAGCCCCTTAGGATGGCTGAGAATTCGAATTAAATTCGTAAATTTGTGCGATGATTAGCGAACAAACGAATAGGATGCGGTATGGCTGCGCACAATGAATTGGGACGTTGGGGCGAAGAATTGGCTGCCCGCCACTTGGAGCGTCAAGGCTTCAAGATACTCTTTCGCGACTGGCATTGTGGACATCGCGACCTTGACCTCATCGCACAGAAGGAGGACGAAGACCTCTTGGTGATCGTGGAGGTGAAGACGCGGCGCAACGAACGCTTTGGCGATGCCTCGCTGGCCGTCACGCCACAGAAGATACGGTCGATCATCATTGCCACCAATGCTTTTGTGAAAACCTATCAGGTCCATTCCCGCATACGCTTCGACATCATCACCATCGTCGGAACCCATGCAGAGACGGCGCAAGTCAGACATGTCGAGGATGTCCCATTGATGTAGTCATGTGGGCCTCACAGATGTAAACGAACACAACAACATGAAAATCTTTTCACGAATCAAAGCCCAACTGGGCCGCAAGCCGAAGGAGAAGCCCGTGACCGTGGTACGCCTCGGCGAGGTCGATAGCACGAACAACTACCTCAGGACCTACCAACCCGCTGCAGAAGACGAGGATATGGTGGTCGTCACCGCTGATCATCAGACGGCGGGAAGGGGGCAGGGGACGAACCGGTGGGAGTCTGCCGAAGGAATGAACCTGCTCTTCAGCGTCCTCATCCATCCCTCATGGATCCCCGTGGGGCGGCAGTTTCTCCTCTCCGAGGCAGGGGCCTTGGCTATCAAGGAGGTGCTCGATGGCTATACGGAGGGGATCACCCTGAAATGGCCAAACGACATCTATTGGCACGACCGCAAGTTGAGTGGCACGCTGATCGAGACGGCGGTCAGTTCGCAAGGTCTCAAAAAATGCGTCTATGGCATCGGACTGAATGTCAATCAGACCGCTTTCTCCGACGACTTGCCCAATCCCGTGTCACTCAAACAGATTGTGGGCCACGACGTAGATCGCGAGCAACTGCTGCAAGAACTCATCGCCTCGTTCAAGAAATACTATGAACTGACCCGTGAGGGAGCCTATGGAGACATCTCTGAACTCTATTTTATGAACCTTTACCACCGCGACGGCTATTATCGCTTCCGGGACAAGGAGGGTGAGTTTGAGGGACGCATCTTCGGTGTGGAAGACGATGGACGCCTGTTGCTCCACGACCGACAGGGCTGCATCCGCGAATACAGCTTCAAAGAAGTGGAGTTTATGATCCCCGCAGCCCAATAGAGGGGTATTGTAACTTATTATAAAAGTAGAAATTTATCAATATAATCAGCAATGGCAAGATTTAAGAGAATACTGCTCAAGCTCTCTGGAGAGAGCCTGATGGGCAAGCAGGGGTATGGTATTGACCCCGAGCGTTTGGCGGACTATGCGCGCCAGATTAAAGAAGTGCAGGAGATGGGTGTACAGATCGGTATCGTCATCGGTGGTGGCAATATCTTCCGCGGCCTGTCGGGTTCGCAAAAGGGCTTCGACCGCGTGAAGGGCGACCAAATGGGTATGTGTGCCACCGTCATCAACTCGCTCGCCTTGAGTTCTGCTCTCGGTGCATTGGGTGTCAAAAACAAGGTGCTTACCGCCATTTGTATGGAGCCTATCGGCGAGTTGTATAGCAAGTGGAAGGCCATCGAAGCCATGGAGGCTGGCTATGTCTGCATCTTCGGTGCAGGAACGGGTTGCCCCTACTTCTCCACCGATACGGGTTCGTCGCTCCGTGGTATCGAGATCGAGGCAGATGTAATGCTAAAAGGTACACGCGTGGATGGCATCTATACCGCCGACCCCGAGAAAGACCCGACAGCCACGAAGTTTGACGACATCACCTACGACGAGATCTATACCCGCGGCCTGAAGGTCATGGACCTCACGGCCACCACGATGTGTAAGGAGAACAATCTTCCCATCTATGTCTTCAACATGGATGTCTATGGCAATCTCGCCAAGGTGATGGCGGGAGAGGCTATCGGTACGCTCGTCCATAACTGATCAGATTCTGGAGAACGTATGTAGAACGATTTCTGCAAATCGGCCACGCTATGTATAAATGGTAGAGACCGCCGAAAAAGAAAACGGGGTTGGCAAGTGCGAATTAAATCGCTTGCCAACCCCGTTTTGAAATATTGTCCTCTTTGAAATCCCGCCCTTTCGGGGGGATTCAAAGAGGCTATGTCGTCGGGTCCTTAGCAGACTTTGTGGGAACCGTCGCTGATGACGACAGGATAGACCTCGGGGGCATGGCCATACTTCGCAGCGAAGCGTTTGGTCACTTCCTCGACGAAGTGGTCGTAGCGCTCTTCCTTGACAAGGTTGATGGTACAACCGCCGAAGCCACCGCCCATGATGCGGGATCCCGTGACGCCACACTCGCGGGCTATGTCATTGAGGAAGTCGAGCTCTTCGCAGCTCACGTCATACTCGTTGCTCAGACCGTCATGAGTCTCATACATCTTCTGGCCTACGGTCTCGTAGTCGCCTTGGTTGAGCGCTTCGCATACAGCCAGTACGCGGGCCTTCTCGCCCAGCACATAGTGAGCACGGCTATAGTCCTCCTCGCTCACCTTGTTGCGGACGGCCTCCAGATCGGTCCATTCAGCGTCGCGGAGCGTCTCGAAGTGGCGGTCGGGGAACTGGGCGGCGATGGCCGCGACCACATTCTCGCAACTTCTGCGGCGGTCGTTGTACGGGCTTCCAACCAGTTCGTGCTTCACCTTGGAATTGACCAATACGAGCTGGTATCCCTTTGGGTCGAAGGGGAAGTACTCAAACTCGCGGCTACGGCAGTCGAGACGCATCAACTTGCCAGCCTGTCCGAAGACGCTGGCAAACTGGTCCATGATGCCGCAGTTGACCCCGATGTACTTATGCTCTGTGGCCTGTCCTGCCAAGGCGATGTCCCATTTCGACACCTTGTTGTCGGCAAAGAGGTCGTTGAGGGCGCAGCCGATGCAGCTCTCCAGGGCTGCCGAACTGCTCATGCCCGCTCCGAGAGGCACGTCGCCCGCGAAGGCGATATTGAACCCCTTCACCTCCACGCCGAGCTTGCAAAACTCCTGCACCATGCCGTAGATGAAGCGTGCCCAGGTGGCGCGCGGACCCTCAGGATCGTCCACCTTGAACTCCACGCGATCCTTCAAGTCGATGGAGTAGCACATGATGGTGTCGAGGCCATTGGGGCGCACCTCGGCCATAATGCCCTTGTCCACGGCGCCAGGGAAGACAAAGCCCCCGTTGTAGTCCGTGTGCTCGCCGATGAGGTTGATGCGACCCGGCGAGAAGTATATGTTGCCTGTCTTACCATCGAAATGCTTGATAAAACGGCTTCTCACAAATTCTATGTCCATATCTTTTGCTTGTGTAATTTATTGGTTTTAATGACGATATTTCTTCTCGTTACTCCACGGGGATGTCGGTATTGACATTCTTGGAGCCCCAGAGGGCGTAGTAGAAGATGTAGGCTGCGGCGAGGAGGACGACGACAAAACTACCGATGTAGTTGTGTGTAAGGTCGATAACGAATCCCTGAAGGCCGATGACAACAGCAAAGCCAGCCACCATCATCATGAATGCGCCCGAAGCCTTGGCCGTGTATTTGCCCAGTCCCTCTGTAGCGAGGTTGAAGATGCCACCCCACATCACGGAGGCGCAGAAGCCGATGAGCATGAAGGCGAAGATGCCTACGGGAATCTCACCCCAGATGAGGCACATCTTGACGTAGTCGATGCCCGGGAACTGAATGGTCTGCTCTACGGGAAGCAACATACCCACGGCCACGAGGACCATGGCCACGAAACTTACGGTAGTGATCATTGCCTTGGGTGATACCTTGCCACCCACCATGCCGCCGATGAAACGACCGATGAGCATGAAAATGAAATAGACTGCACTAAGCGTGCCCACATAGCCAGCGTCCATGCCAAGACCCGGATTGACGGCGTCCTTGGCGGAGGTGAGGTAGGCGAGAATGTAGGTCGGCGGGCATACCTCGACGGCACCATAGACGGCGATGGCAAGCATGCCGAGTTTGAAGTGGCGGAAGGAGTAGCAGCTGTACTGGTCGTGGGTAGCTTCATGCTTCGGCTGTTGCGGCTCCTGGATCTTAGTGAAGAAAATGACCACAAGGGCGAAGATGAAGATGGCGAGGGCAATCATCAGAGCCGGCGTGGCTGCGGAGACTTTGGCCTTGCTGGCGTCGCCGATGAGGGCTCCCATGAGAATATAGACACAGACAGCAGCGGCGGAGTTGAATACTCCACCGATCTGTACAAGCTGGTTGCCACGGTTGCCACCTCCGCCGAGGAGGTTGAGCATCGGGTTGACCACGGTGTTGAGCATGCACATGCAGAGGCCGGAAATGAAGGCGCCGATGAGATAAACCACGAAGCCGGCAGAGCCACTGACCCACTGGAGAAGCAGACCGACAATGCCGACGATAAGGGCCATCAAGGCCGTCTTCTTGTAGCCGAATTTTGTGATGAGCAGACCTGCGGGGACACCCATGACTAAGTAGGCGCCAAAGTTGCCATAGTTGCCCACCTGCGAGAGAAACTCGGAGACGTTGAAGTTGTTTTTGAGAATGACGGCCATGGGTGAGCAGAGGTTGGTCACGAAGGCAATCATGGCGAACAGGAAGACCATCGCCAGGATGGCGATGATATTTCCTTGTTTTTTAGAGGAATTTTCCATTTCGGTGTTGTTGTTTTGTTTTCTTTCTTTGGTGGATGGGCCGCGGTATCACGGCCGTTTGGGATGGGGTGGCTCCTGGGTGGCTGTGGGGAATGCTTTACTTCTCTACGCCAAACTGGTAGATGGTCTTCTGGGTGTATTCCTCACCCGGGTTGAGCACTACCGATGGGAAGTAGGGATGGTTGGGACTGTCGGGGAAGTGCTGGCACTCCAGGCAGATGGCGCTTCGACGCGGGAAGGTGGCTCCGTGCTGTCCCTGATAGCCGTCGGCCCAGTTGTCCGTATAGAGTTGTACGCCCGGCTCGGTGGTATAGACGGTCATGGTACGTCCGCTGGTCGGCTCTTTCACGCGGGCGGCAAGCGTCAGCTCACCCTCCTCGTGCTTGTTGAGGACAAAGCAATGGTCGTAGCCCGCTCCATGGCGCAGCTGCTCGTCGTCAGCCTCGATGTCCTGTGCCACAGGCTTCATCGTGCGGAAGTCGAAGGGCGTGCCCTCCACCCGGCGTATCTCGCCCGTGGGGATGGAAGTGTCGTCGATGGGCAGATAGTGGTCGGCGTTGACCTCCAAAAGGACGTTGTCGATCGTGGGGGTAGGATTGGCGATGCCAGCGAGGGAGAAGAAACCATGGTGAGTGAGGTTGATGACGGTCTTCTTGTTGGTCGTGGCGCGGTATTTGATAACCAGTTCGTCGGCGTCGGTGAGGGTGAAGGCCACCCAGACGACCACCTCACCCGAGAAGCCCTCCTCGCCATAGGGACTGGTGTATTTCATGACCACGGCGTGAGGATTCACCTGCGTGGCGTCCCATACCTTGGCGTTGAATCCCTGCTTGCCGCCGTGGAGGCAGTTGGGACCGTTGTTGATAGCGAGACTATACTCCTTGCCGTGGAGCTGGAAGCGTCCGCGCGCGATGCGGTTGGCGTAGCGTCCCACGAGGGTAGAGAGATAAGGCTCGGGAGACTCCATGACTCCCTTGATGCTGTCGTGTCCCTGAATAATGTTGGCGTGCTTGCCCTCTTTGTCCGGCATCATGATGGCTACTACGGCGCCTCCGTAGTTGGTGAGTGCCACCTCGTTGCCCTGACTGTTGCGGAGCACATATAAATCGGTCTTCTTGCCGTCAATGGTGGTCTGAAAGTCCTCGCGCTTCAGACCACAAAGCAGTTGTGTCTCTTCCATAATTCCTGTAAGTTAGTTATTATTCCTTTGATTTGCAAAGTAACAAAAAAAAAACGAATTGCGCAAATATATGGCAAGGAAAAATGACGAAGCCCGCCAAAAGTTTCTTTTCGGCGGGCTTGTGAGGTTCGGATAAGTGACGAGGGAGCTTCTGTCCTCTTGCTAATCGACAAAGTACCACTTGATGATAAAGCGGCGTGCACCATCTTCCTGCTCATATATTTCAAGGTGAACCGCATCGTCGGGCAGGAAGAATTCCACGATATCCGGCCATTCGATGAAGCAGTAGTGCCCGCTGTCAAAATACTGCTCTACGCCTATGTCGAAGACCTCCGCTATCTTCTTGATGCGGTAGAAGTCGAAGTGATAAACCGGCTCACCCTTACCATCGGTATATTCGTTGACCAATGAGAAGGTGGGGGAGGTGATGACATCCTTGACGCCCAGTTCCTCGCAGACGGCTTTGATGAAGGTGGTCTTGCCTACCCCCATGTCTCCGTCGATGGCAAAGATGTTGGCGTCGCCCACGGCGTTGAGGAAGTAGCGGGCGGCCTCGTGGATCTTGTCGAGGCTTTCGAGTTCAAAATACACTTTCTTCATATTGCTTTTCCTTTCTTTGTTTTTGTCTATTATCGTTTGCGTGGCGTCAGGGTGATGAGGGGCACGATCATCTCCTCCATCGAGATGCCGCCATGCTGGAATGTGTCCTTATAATAAGACACGTAGTAGTTGTAATTGTTGGGGTAGGCAAAGAATGCGTCGCCCGTGGCAAACACATAGGCCGTGCTGAGGTTGGGGGCGGGGAGCTGAGCCTGGTGTGGATTCTTGATGACGAAGAGGTCCTTGCCGTGGTAGCTCAGGTTCTTGCCCAACTTGTAGCGCAGGTTGGTGTTGGTGTTGCGGTCGCCGACGATCTTCACGGGCTTCGTGGTGCGGATGCTGCCATGGTCGGTGGTGATGATGACCTTGTAGTCGCTCTGCGAGAGCAGGCGCAGGAGGTCGGTCAGTACCGAGTGGCGGAACCAGGAGCGGGTGATACTGCGGTAGGCGCTCTCGTTGTTGGCCAATTCTCGTATCATCTTCATCTCCGTGCGTGCATGGGAGAGAATGTCGATGAAGTTGATGACCAGTACGTTGAAGTCGTTCTGGTAGAGGTTGTTGAACTGGGAGAGATACTTGTCCGAATCGGCCGAGTCGTTGATCTTGTGGTAAGAGAACTTGTCGTGGCGGCGATAGCGGTCGATCTGCGTCTGGATGAGCGGTTTCTCGTTGAGGTTCTTACCCTCCTCCTCGTCCTCATCGACCCACAGCTCTGGAAACATCTCGGCTATCTGTTGAGGCATCAAGCCGCTAAAGATGGCGTTGCGGGCATACTGCGTGGCGGTGGGAAGTATGCTGAGATAGACTTGCTCGTCGATGTCGAAGAGGTCGGCCACCTCGCTGGAGAGCACGCGCCACTGGTCGAAGCGGAAGTTGTCGATGACGATCAGGAAGACCTTCTCGCCACGGTCGATGCTTGGAAAGACAAACTGCTTGAAGAGGTCGGGACTCATCGTGGGGCGCGACGCACCCGGCTTCTCCTCCTTGCGGCCACGCAGTTGAAATCGGTCTGTGCGGGCTGGCTGCTGAGGAGCTACCCAGTCGAGGTAGTTCTGCTGGATGTATTTGGCAAACCCGATATTGGCCTCCTCCTTTTGCATCTTCAGCATCTCCGTCATATTGCTCTCCGTGCTGCTCAGTTCCAGTTCCCAGCGCATCAGCCGCTTATAGACCTCGGCCCAGTCGGCAAAGGAACGACTGTCGCTGATCTGCATGGAGATCTGCTGGTAGTCCTGCTGATAGCCCGTCTGCGTCACCTCGGTGACGATCTCCTTTCTGTGGATGTTCTTCTTGAGCGTCAGAAGAATCTGACTGGGATTGACGGGCTTGATGAGGTAGTCGGCGATCTTCGATCCTATCGCCTGCTCCATGATGTTCTCCTCCTCGCTCTTCGTCACCATGACGATGGGCGTGGCTGGTTGTATCTCCTTGATGCGCTGGAGCGTCTCGAGACCTGACAGGCCCGGCATCTGCTCGTCGAGGAGCACCAGGTCGAAGGTCTGCGCGCGGCATTGGTCGATGGCGTCGGCTCCGTTGCTGACGGTCACGACCTCGTAGCCTTTCTTTTCGAGGAAGATGATGTAGGCCTTCAGCAGCTCTATCTCGTCATCGACCCATAAAAGCAATCCGTTATTATTGTTCATTGTCTTTTCTCCTATCATTTTTTTGTTCCTCACCATGGGGGCCTGATACTGTTTTGGCACTCCTTGTCATGAAGTGCTGCTTGGTCTTCGGACCCTCGTGGCGAAGTTCTGGGGGTGAACTCAGTAGTAGTCGGGTGGATACTTAGAAACCATCCAACTCGTAATACTCGTCGTCGAGGCCATCGTCGAGTGTCTCCTTGTCCTCGCTATTCGTCGGACTGGACGGCGTGTCGCCCTCGAAGAAGAACTCGGGTTCATCCTCGTCGTCTTCCTTGCCTTGCGGCTGGTCCTGGACAGGCTTCTGCGGCTGTGTGGCAGGCCGATCCTGCTGAGGCTTCTCGGTCTTCGGCGTGGAGGAACTTGGTGGCTGAACCGCAGGAGCGGGAGGTGTCTCTGGCTCGTCGGGGATGACGATGGTGCCCTCCTCCGGCTGCTGAGTGGCTGGCTTGGCCGGTTCGTCCTCGGGGTCGATCTCTATCAGGTCGCCCTGGTTGTCGGTCTCTGCCGGTTGCTCCCCCGTCGGATCCACGGCAATGGTCGTACCCTCGTTGTCCTCTGGTTGAGGCTCCTTAGGTTGTTCCGTGGGTTTACCCTCGGGGACGTTTATATCTTTGGCGCCCTCCTGGGGCGTCTCCTTGGCTGGTTCCTTGGGTTCACCCTCATTCGTACTGCCGCCCTTGTTGCCACCTTGCGGGGCAGTCTCGGGCTGTGGCTCCGTGGGAGCGTCCTTAGCCTCTGGCTCCTTCTGAGGCGCATCGGCTTGCGGCTCGTCCTCCTTGGCAGGCTCTGTGGCCGTGGTGTCCGTCACCACTTGCGACGGTTCCTCGATGGGGATGAACTGCGTGTCGTCCTCCACCTCCAATGTCTCCTCGTTTTCGCCCGCCTCGCTGGTCACGGGCTGGTTGTCCACCTCGGGAATGCCGATGGGTTGTACCTTCTCCGGCTCTCGCGGTTCGTTGAGGTCCGCAGGCTCAAAGAGCGTATTGCGCTTCGGCAGTTCCACCTTGTTGAAGTTCTGGGCATAGAAGTCTTCGTAGTCCTTATAGCTGAACGGCTTGCCGATCAACTCCTCGTTTTTCGTACTAATGATGATTGGTACCGCCTTGCCGTTGGTCTGTCGTACGACGGCCTGGTTGGCGAAGAGCTGACGCGCATACTCGTAGGCCTCCTCGAAGTTGAGGAATCCTGTGAGGCGCATCTGTCTCATGCCCCCCACTTCCTCGATCTGAATTTCAAAATTGCGCACGAGGAAGTTGGTGAAGTTGAACCGCGCCATCTCGAAGAGCAGTTTGTTCTCATTGAGAGAGTCGGGGCTATAGACAAGCATGAAGACGAAGTCGATGTCGCGATCGGGCGTGAACTTCACCTGCTTGATGCTATCGCTATCGTTGAGCACGATGGCCCGTCGCGTCCAGATGTCGCCTAAGTCGAACTTGCCGCCGTGGAGCTGCTTGCCCTGGTTGACGCCATTGACGATCATGCCCGCCATCTCGCTGATGCGGCTGCGCGGATATTTCTCCACGACCTGCTTCATATTGCTGACACATCCCTCGACGTCACCGTCGTTGAGGCGGCTCAGTCCGCTGATGAACAGGAATTTGTCGCGGTTCGCACCCAATGGGAATCGCGTCTCGCTGATGCTGGCGTTGGCAGCCACTTCGTCGAAGCGATCTTTCTTGAACGCATCGTAGGTGGCCGCATAGAGTGAGTCTTCGATATGCTTGCCAAACTTTGCGTTCTCCACAAAGTATGGGTCTGTGAGCAGCGTCGTCCATTGACTGTCGGGGAACCGCGCCTTGAGGCTATCGACATAGTTTTCGGCCGTGGCAGGCTGCTTGAGCCGGGAGTAGAGCAGGAAGAGATGATAATACGTCTCGTCGATGTGCTCGTAGTCGCGGTAGTGGTCCGTCAGTCTGCGGAGGTGCTTCTCGGCCAAGGGCAGGTTGTCCAACTCGTCCTTGAAGATGACGCCAGCGTGATGCAGACCGTCCTCCAGCAGCAGGTTGCTGGCGGCAAGCTGTTCGGGCGTGAAGGGTATCTGAGCCAGGTAGTACTCCCGCTTATGCGGGTCGTTCTGGGCGCTGTCGGCCACTTGCTGCAGCGAGTCCTGGGCCAGTTCTGCCGCCTCGATGGAGTCGCGCTGCTCGTCGGTCAGTTCCTCCTCGTCGATACCCGAGCCAATGCTGCCGACGACGGTCTTGTTGTTGCGCTGCCAGTCGTCGGCATTCTCGCGCTTGCCCCAGAGTCGTTCAAACTGTGATTTACCCTGGGAGACCGCCTGTACATTATAGAAATACCAGACGGCATCGCGGTTATTGTCCTGTGCAGGGTTGGGCATGCGACCACGGTTGGTCTCCATGTTCTGACCCTCACCCTGTCGCTGGGCTGCCTCTTGCTCCGCCAATCGGTCTCTCTCCTCCTTCTCCTTCTTCTTCAGGGCGTCGATCACGCGGTCGATGGCCGCATTGCGCTCCGCCTCCGGACATTGGGCAAGATACTGCAAGGAGTCCTGGAGGTGGATGGCGTCAGTATAGGGTGCCAGTTTGTCGAGTACCTTCGAACGCTCCGAAAGCGCCTCGTAGTCTTTGCGGTCTTTGTCGAGCAGGCCGATGGCCTCGCCATAGCAGCGACGGGCGTCGCTATACTTCTGCATCTCCCAGTAGAGGTCGCCGAGGTGGAGCAGCAGCACACCCTTCTCCACGCCACTACGCGTGGCCTTGATGTTGCCCTTCTCGTAGGCGTCGATGGCCTTCATGGTGTCTTGCTGTGCCAGGTAGATATTGCCCATGGCGTAATATACCTGGTCGAGGTATTCCTTGTTCTTGTCCGAGGCAGCCATGCGGCGCAGTTTGCCGATCATCTGCTTCGCCTTTCCCTTCGCCATCACCTCCGTCATGGCGATGCGGGCGTTGAATTCCAACTCGTAGGGAGGGTTCTGGGCGACGACCTTGCGAAACGCCTTGTACGCTTCAGTATGATGGCCCAAGGCCGCCTGGATCTGTCCCATCAGATACCATTCGCGCGCTTTCTGCTTCTTTCTCATCTCGTGCTTGATGACCTTGCGCAGGTAGGGGACGGCCTTCTCCAGTTCACCCGTGTGGATATAATAGTCGGCAAAGGTATAGTCCCACTCCTTGGCAGCCCTCCAGTCGATGCTGTCGCGCTGCATGTTGCGGATCACGTCCTCGGCATCATAGAGCCAGTCCTGCTCGATGTAGCATTTGGCAAGCCATGCCCGCGCCTTGCCGTAGATGGCGGGCTGCGTCTTGTAGATTCTCGACATGTAGGCGAAGGTCGCCGCGGCCTCGTCAAACGATCCCTTGTGAAACTGGGAGCGGCCCATAAGCATCCATGCTTTCCAAAGGAAGGGGTTGTACTCTTTGCGGCTGAGCCACTCGATGTCCTTCTCCGTCTTGCGTCTCGACTTGTTCCATTCGGGCTTGCGCTTGATGCTGTTGCGCGCGATGGCCTTCTTCGACTTCTCTATCGCCCGATCGTAGTTGCCCTTGCCCAGTTCGCGGCTGCCTTTGTTGCCCACCGTGTAGAGCGGGAGCATCTCCGTGAAGTTGTCCTTGTTGCCTTTCTCCTTTTCCAGACAGGCGTCGATGTAGGCCAGTTTGCCATTATAATAGGTATTATAGCGTGCATTGAACGCCCGCCACCAACGGGTCTTGGCGGTGTTCTTCTGGGTCGAGCAGCCACTAAGGACCAAGACGATGATGGCCAGTAGTGCGCCGATACTATATAGCGTATAATTCTTCTTCACGCTTAATAAACTCTTTTACGGGTCGTTTTATTGCCTTTTCCTTGCGATATTTCATCCTTCGATGAGCGCAAAGAGGTCGTCCTTGAGCGCGTCGGGCAGGTTGATCTCGCGCAGGCTGAGGCTCCGTGCCCATCCTCTCGCGTCTTCGGGACGCAAGGAGAAGAGCACGTCGGCGAAGTGTTGTACCTCGTCGTCGTTGTAACTATCGGACGGGCGCCCCTTGTACTGGTCGAGTTCCTCGTCGTCATAATACTCGATGTCGCGGGTAGCGGCCTCCATATAGCACACCTGTTCGCAACGGTCGTCCTCGCCGCTACAGGTGGAACAGTCGCCATGGGTCGGCTGGACGGCATCGTTGCTGCCCTTGGTGAGTTTGGAGACGAGGGCGGCGACGAGGGCCAGGAGGGCCAGCGATCCGAGGGTGATGAGTAGTAGGTTCATGATAGACAGGTGTTTAGGATGGCTGGGCGGGGGTGATGGTGAAACCGGCCCGCTCCAGTTCGTCCCAATAGCTGGGGTAGGACTTCGACACCACCTCGGGATGGTGGATGCGAAGTCCCGGGAAGCGGATGGCCAAGGGGGCGAAGGCCATGGCCATGCGGTGGTCCTTGTGGGTGTCGATGACGGGGAAGGCGTCGGGCTGGCATTGTGCGCCGTTCCATATCAGCGCGTCCTCGTCGGTCGCCTGGAGGTCGTAGCCGAGCTTCCGCATCTCGCTGACGATGGCTGCGAGACGGTCGGTCTCCTTGATGCGGAGCGTCGAAAGGCCCGTGAAGCGGAAGTGGGTGCCCAAAGCCACGCAGGTAGCCACCACGGACTGTGCCAGGTCGGGCTGACCTGTGAAGTCGTATTCGAGAAGAGGCAGTCGCATCCTGCGGTAATGCAGGTCTGCCGTCTCCAGTCTTCCCTCCTTCTCCTTGGAGAGGGTGGTGCGGATGCCCAGCAGACTGAAGATGTACTTGACTGCCGCGTCGCCCTGTGGAGAGTGGGCGAGGAGTCCGTTGAGGCGCACGGAGGTGTCGTCTCGGCCAAAGAGAGCCATCAGTTCATACCAATAGGAGGCCGAGGTCCAATCGTTCTCTACCGTATATTCCGTGGGCTGGTAGGGGCGTGGGCGTACCGTGATGGCACTTTGGTCCATCCACTCCACGTCCGCGCTATAGCTTCGCATCACCTGGAGCGTCATGTCGATATAGGGACGGGAGATGATGCGGCCCTGCAGATGGAGGGTAAGTCCCTTCTCCATGACAGGGGCGATGAGCAGCAGGGCCGTGACGAACTGTGAACTGATGTCGCCCGCCATCTCTATCTTGCCACCCATGATGGGCTTGCCGGTAATTCTCAGCGGGGGGAAGCCCTCCTCGCCCTCATAGGCGATCTCGGCACCAAGCAACCGGAGCGCATCAACCAGTTGTCCGATGGGGCGCTGGCGCATCCGCTCCGAACCGGTGAGGGTGTGCTCTCCGGGCGTGATGGCCAGGTAGGCGGTGAGGAAGCGCATTGCCGTGCCTGCCGGTCCAATATCGATGTGGGAGGGGAGGAGGCGCAAGGCGTCCTTGAGCACCCGGGTGTCATCGCAGTCGGACAGATTGAACGGTGTCGGCGCGCCAGGCGTAAGTGCCTGGATGATGAGGGCGCGGTTGCTGATACTCTTCGAAGCGGGCAAGTTGACATCCGCTTGGAGAACATGGGGAGGATCTATGATGTAATGCATTTTAAGCCTTGTTTGGGTCCTTACTCACCCGCAAAGGTACTATTTTTAGGGCGAAACGGCAAAAAAAAGCCCGAAAAGTTTTGCAGGTTTCAAAAATCTTAGTACTTTTGCACCCGCTAAACAGAAAACGGGATGTAGTTCAGTAGGTTTAGAATGCCGGTCTGGGGGACCGGTGGTCGCTGGTTCGAGTCCAGTCATCCCGACTTCTTTATAAGTTTCGAGCGACTCCTTGTTGGGTCGCTTTTTTTGTGCCTATTCCTTCGGGATGCTTTCGGGATCGCTTCGGGATGCGAAGAATGGATCAAATAATATTGTTGTGTTTTTAACAATCTGTATTTC
>ULUE01047450.1_pt1 | contig 21297 bp, 14 predicted proteins | sample 1958211 | NCBI WGS metagenome assembly ULUE01 (sample SAMEA4835752, study PRJEB28245) | human gut metagenome | biome: gut microbiome; material: fecal sample | place: Denmark | collected 2008 | reverse complement strand
GGCATCGTAAAGGAGCCACTTGTCTTCCGGCCATGATCCGGCATCATTCGTAGAAGCTTTCAGCGTCATGTGGGAACGTCCGGATGTGGTATTGGGATTGGAGAACAAAACCACTCTGCCCGCCCCCGGTACGCCGTCCACCGCAAGCAGACTGCCCTGGCAGACCGGCTCCCTCAGCTGGGAAGTGCGGTTGGTGGGGTGTTTTTCCCAGGTTTGGCCCAGATCCTTCGTAACGCCCACTACGCGGGAACCACCCCAGTTGCACCGGGCGTTGATCATGATGGAACCGTCTTCCAGCTCAATCACCTGGGCTTCCGTCGTCTGCTGGTTGACGCCCGTGCCGCAGTGCCAGGTTTTTCCCCGGTCTTTGGAATAAACAATGGTGGACCACGGCACCCCCTTGCCGTCCCAATACTGGGCGGCGAAGACCAGCGTGCCGTCTTTCATGCAAATGCCGTTGCCGGGGCCATTGAACAAAATGCGCCAATCCTTGTTCTTGGTCTGTTCCGTGATATTAATCGGCTTGGACCAGGTCAGGCCATCGTCATCGCTGTAGGCCAGCACCAGCTGTCCGCAGACCTCCGGGGAATTGTCTCCGGACTTGCTGCCCCAGATGGAATGCCTGTGGCTCCATATGGCGGCCACCCAGATGCGCCCCGTCTTTTCATCCACCAGAATAGCCGGATCCCCTACGCCTTTGGTAGCCCCCAGAGAGGGGTCAATCTTGGAATCATCAATGGCTATCTTGACGTCAGACCAGGTACGGCCACCGTCCGTGGAACGGCTTACGCCCACGTCAATGTTGGCAGGCAGGTCTCCGGCATGATTGTACCGGATATCGTACACGGCCAGCAGAGTTCCCTTCTTGGAACGGGCCAGCCCGGGAATACGGTAAAATTTGGAGTTGAAATCCCCATGCCTGACTACGGCTGCGCCGATGCGCTGCGCTACGGGAGCCGCATTGGCAACCTTCACCAGTTTATTGCCCGCCACAACGCTGGCTGGACGCACCACCACCTTGCCGTCCAGGGAGGCTCCTTCTTTCATCGTCACGCAAGCCCACAGGTAATTGTCTCCGGGCTCCAGCTCCATATTCCCCTTCACAGAAATCTGAGGTCTGGCGGAACCGGCAAGCTTTACCGTACCAAGAACCTGGGAAGAGTCTTTCGGGAACAGCTCTTCCCCATGATGGATGAGAGGCTCCTCTTCCCCCCGTATGACAGTCACGGATGCAATGTCGGAAAGCTTCGTCGTACCCGTAAAATCCAGATTGACGGCTGTCAGGAACTGGGGGTTAAGGCAGCCGTCAGTCCGGACATTCAGGGAAAGAACAGGGTTGCACGGTATGCGCACCATCACCGGATAGACGGAAGAGGTCATCTCCACCTGCTGATTCACCTTCATGGGAATGCAGGGAACAATGAACAAATCATCCAGTTTCATTCCCTTGTTCTCCGGAGAAGTAAGCCTGAACAACAGGGAACGCGTTCCGGCGGGAACACTGGCTTCTATTTTGGTATGAAACCCGCCCGTCCTGATATTCTTGCCGTCATAAATCTTCTTTTCTCCCTGCGGTCCTATCGCCACAATGGAAAATTCAAAAGGGGCCTGCCCGGTCCATCGCTCTGCCCAGGCAGACAACCGGACTTCTCTGGAAGGCGTATCCTTCAAATCCAGTTTCAATTCGGTATCCTGCCCGCCGAACATCCTCAGGGAAGATTTTCCTGATTTTCCGCCTCTCCCGATTTCCGCCACGCCGTCCCCGCAGGACATGGGGCCGTATTTGGTGGAAAGGGACGTGAACCTGCCTTGTTTGGCCTGCTCAAAGCTTTCCGTGCCAAGGGCCGCGGGAACAGACAGCCCCAAGGCGCACAGAAGGGCAGTCCCCATTAATGTATTCAAAGATAAACGCATCGTATTTATGGTGTGTTTCGCTGGATATATACGCCGCTCCTCAGACAATCTTGCCCGCAGCAGCGTTATTTTGCCGGTTCATTTTCTAACATACGGCTTTCCGTTGCGTCCAGCCCCGCTTGAACAGCCTGAGGAAAGACCAGTCTTTATTCTCCCTTTTTCCCTCCGGAAAGAGCCGCCGGCTCCACGGAAATCACGGGGCGTTCCGGGAAAGAACAGGAATTCCGGTGCATATAGTAATGAGCCCAGTGAAGGAGCACCTTGTCTCCCGGTTTGAGGACGGATATCTTCTTCAAAATATCCGCGCCCTGCAGGATGGGTTTGTGCGCCGGATTAACGTCAACCATCAGCTGCTCCTGCTTTTCATCGCCGTACTTGCCCGGTTTCCGGTAATCCAGGTACTTGATGATCCGGAAAACGGCGAAATCCCTGGCATGGTCACACTTGTCCGGACACAGGGAAGTACGAAACATGCATTTCCGGTGAATCATTCCCGTAAATTCCGCTTCCGCCACATGATCCGACAACAATTCCCCGGAAGGCAGTTCCGCATCTCCCTGTTCATTTACCCTTTCCGGGTCCGCAATGGGAGAATCTTCAGCCTGAACGCTCCAGAATCCGGCCAGGCCCAGACAGACGGCTAGAATACTCTTCTTCATCTCTTCATTCCTATCCGCCGCGAAAACACAAGTCAAGAAGAAGAAAGAGCTTCTGCAGACACTGACGGAATATCACCAGGGAAAAACATCATTTTATTTTTTCTATCAACAAGTTGGATAATTTCTGGATTCTTTTCGGTTTCCAGATTGACGCACCGCCGTCCTTGTGAGAGATTGACAAAAGCAATATGGATAACAACCGTACCTCTACCGTGCCGATCGTTCCCAAACAGTACCGGCTGCCATTCTTCATGCTGGTCTCCTGTTTTGCTCTGTGGGGCCTTCTGAACAACATGACGGACAACCTGGTTCCGGCATTCAGCAAAATATTCATGATCAATGCTTCGGAATCCGCCGGAGTTCAGATTTCTTTCTATGGGGCCTATGCGGTGCTTGCCATTTTCGCCTCCATCCTTCTGGAGGAATTTTCCTATAAAGCGGGCGTCCTCATCGGGCTGGGGCTCTACATGATCGGCGCGCTGTGCTACATTCCCGCCGCCATCGGGCAAAGTTTCGATATCTATCTGATGGCTATCTTCGTGTTGGCCGGAGGCCTCTCCATTTTGGAGACTACCTGCAACCCCTTCGTTCTCTCCATGGGGTCCCAGGAAACGAGCGTCCGCCGTCTGAACTTCGCCCAGGCCTTCAATCCCATAGGTTCCCTGACGGGTATTTTTCTGGCCAAATATTTCATTCTGGCGCACTTAAACGATGCGGACATGGACACCCGCAAAGCCATGGACCCGGAACAACTGAACGCCATTGTCAGCGATGAACTTTTCTGGGTATGCGTTCCTTATGTGGGCCTGGTAGCCATCGCCGCCGTCATCTGGTTCTTTTTCTGCCGTTACAAATCCGATGATGAAAACGCACCCACCCGGGAAAACACACAGCCCCTTTCCGCCAAACTCGGCCGCCTGGGTCTCTGCATCGCCCTGATTCTCATCCCCTTCCTGTTCCAGTACTATTCCGCTTTCGAATTCAGCATGGTGCAGCAAATCCTGATTATGATGATCGGGCCCATCGCCTTCCTGCTCATCATGCCGGACTACCGCTGCCAGCTGATGAAACTGGTGAAGCTTCCGCGCTACTTCTGCGGCGTGGCGGCCCAGTTTTTCTATGTAGGCGTGCAGATTGCCGTGTGGACGTGGACGATTAAATACATCATGTCCGTCTTCCCCGGAATGCAGGAAGCGGCAGCCTCCAACTACTATATCTTTTCCATCATCCTGTTTATCGCCTGCCGCGCCATCACTACGGCCCTGATGAAAAAATTTAACCCGGCCAACATGATGTCCCTTTTCGCCGTCGCCGGCATTCTCTGCTGCCTGGGCACCATCTATCTGCCCAGGGAAATCTCCGTCTGGACACTGGTCGGAATCTCCGGCTGCATGTCCCTGATGTTCCCCACTATTTACGGCATCGCCCTGCGCGGACTGGGGTCTGAAGTGAAACTGGGAGCTGCGGGCCTTATCATGGCCATTCTGGGCGGTGCAGTCATTACCCCGTACATGGGTTCCTGGATAGACAACACCACAGTAAAAAACCAGGTGGCCTATTTTGAATCCATCAACCGTCCTCTGATCGCGCAGGCGGAAGCTGCGGACGCCCGCAAATCCTTATCCGGAGCCATGCTGGCGCTGTACAGGATGTCAGAAGCCAGCCCTGCGGACGGAGAAGAACAAGCCAGAGCCGCCGGCAAATTCCAGAAAAACATGGAAACCTTCCTTTCCCTCCCCTCCCTGGAAGGAGAAGCTTTTGAGCAGGCGGCCAAATCCCTGCCCGGCTGCTCCTCTCTCAAGCCTGGGGAACTGGCTGCTTTCAAAGCCAATCTGGAACGCCTCCCCGCTCCTGCCGGAAGAGAACAGCAAATTCAGCAATTCTCCCTGATTCCGGCGCTCTCCACGCTATCCGGGAACCAGGTGGAAGTGCTGGACAACCTCATCGCCTTCCCCCTGGACATGAAGCAATTCCAGACGGCCCAGGAAAACTTCGTGGAAAAAGCGGTGCGGTCATCCTTCTTTATTCCCATCATCTGCTTTGCCGTGGTACTAATTTACGGTTTCTTCTTCCGCAACACTCATTTGAAAAAGGAAGAGGAAGAAAAGCCTGCCCAGGCATGAACCATCTTCACATCACCTACGCAAGATATGAAAACAGCATTACCAACCATCGGTATCCGCCCCACGATTGACGGTCGCCGCCTCGGCGTCCGGGAATCCCTGGAAGATCAAACCATGAACATGGCCAAGGCGGCCGCCGCCCTTATTGAGGCCAACATCCGCCACGCTTCCGGAGAACCCGTCAAATGCGTAATCGCGGACACCTGCATCGGCGGCCCGGCGGAAGCCGCCGCCTGCGCGGACAAATTCAAGGCCAACAACGTCGGCGTCTCTCTGGCCGTTACGCCCTGCTGGTGCTACGGCAGTGAAACATTTGACATGGATCCGTTCACTCCCAAGGCCATCTGGGGCTTCAACGGCACGGAACGCCCCGGCGCCGTGTATCTGGCCGCTGCGCTGGCCGGCCTGAACCAGAAAGGATTCCCGGCTTTCTCTATCTACGGAAAAGACGTGCAGGACGCCACGGATACTTCCATCCCGGAAGACGTAGCTGAAAAAATCCTGCGCTTCTGCCGCGCCGGCCTCGCCGTAGCCACCCTCCGCGGAAAAGGCTATCTTTCCATCGGCGGCTGCTCCATGGGCATTGCCGGTTCCATTGTGGACCAGTCTTTCTGGGAAAATTATCTGGGCATCCGCGTACAGGCCGTGGACATGACGGAAGTGCGCCGCCGCATGGACCAAAAGATTTATGACGAAGCGGAATTTGACCTCGCCATGCAATGGGCGGATTCCGTCTTTAAATTCGCCGAGGACAAAAACCGTCCGGATCTGAAGCTGGATGAAGCCGGACGCCGCAAAACCTTCAAGGAAAGCGTGCTGATGGCCATGATCTTCCGCGACATGATGCAGGGCAATCCCAAGCTCAAGAAAATCGACCGTGAAGAAGAATCCCTGGGTTACCAGGCCATTGCCGGCGGCTTCCAGGGCCAGCGCCACTGGACGGACTTCTACCCGAACGGAGACATCGCGGAAACCCTGCTTAACTCCACCTTTGACTGGAACGGCCCGCGCGCCCCGCTTCCCTTCGCCACGGAAAATGATTCTCTCAACGGCGCCTGCCTCCTCTTCGGCTATCTGCTGACCGGACAGGCCAATGTCTTCGCGGACGTTCGCACCTACTGGAGCCCGGAAGCCGTAAAGCGCGTCACGGGTTATACGCTGGAAGGCCATGCTAAGGACGGCATCATCCACCTCATCAATTCCGGCTCCGCCGCCCTGGACGGCTGCATGGCCTGCACGGGCAAGGACGGACAGCCCGTCATGAAAAAACACTGGGACGTCACTCCGGACGATGCGAAAACCATGATGGAACAAGCCGTCTGGTGCCCGGCCAACCGTGAATATTTCCGCGGCGGCGGCTACTCCGTCCACTACGTCACTAGGGGCGGCGCTCCCGTCACCATGATGCGCCTGAACATCGTCAAGGGACTCGGCCCCGTCCTCATCGTGGCGGAAGGCTGGTCTGTTGATTTGCCTGCCGAGGTACACAAGACCCTGGACGAACGCACTGACCCGGGCTGGCCGACCACCTGGTTCGCCCCGCGCCTGACCGGCAAGGGAGCCTTTACGGACGTGTACAGCGTCATGGCCAACATGGGAGCCAACCACGGAGCCTTTACTTACGGCCACATCGGCGCGGACATCCTGACGCTGGCCTCCATGCTGCGCATTCCCGTATACGCCCATAACATTCCGGATGACCAAATCTACCGCCCCTCTGCCTGGGGGCTCCACGGCACGGCGGACCCGGAAGGAGCTGATTTCCGGGCCTGCGCCAACTACGGGCCATTATACGGAAAATACTGAAAACGAAAGGTAACAGTTAATAGGTAATAGTTAACAGCTTCGGATAAAACATGGCAGAAAGACCCGTTTCCGCTAAAAGCTTTTCTTTCGCGGTCCGCATTATTCAATGATGCAGGCATTTGAAAAAGCAGGACGTCGAGCGGGAATTGCCCATCCAGCTCATACGTTCCGGTGCGGGCATTTCCGCCAATTTATCTGAAGCTGTCTACGGTAGCCGCAGAAGGGACTTCTTTTCCAAAACCCGCATTGCCCTGAAGGAATATTTCGGGCCCCCATGCATGGCTTAAACTGCCGCATGCCACCGGAAGCCTGGCGGAAACGGAAGTATTCCTCTATCAACCAGGACTGCACAGAAATCCTTAACATGCTCATTTCTATTAACAAAACAACTCAACAAGCTCAGATGGATTCCTATCAACTTTTCACCATTAAATTTTAACTCATGTACTCCCTCTGCTTGGATTGCGGCGCGACTAATGTGCGCGCCATGGTTGTGGATGAACAAGGCGTCATTGTGGGGAAGGCCTCACAGCCGAACGCCACGCTGCCCGGCGAGGAAAATCCGGAATTTCACATCTGGGATGCCGACCGGATTTTCAGACAGATATCCGAATGTGCCGTGAAGGCCCTGGAAGGACTAAATGCGGAACAGGTGACGGCCGCCACGATTACCACCTTCGGCGTGGACGGCGCACTGGTGGATGAAGCCGGCAACCTGCTCTATCCAGTCATCTCCTGGAAATGCCCCCGCACGGCGGAGGTCATGAAAAACATCGGCAAATATATCTCCCAGGAGGAACTTAACCGTATCTCCGGCGTGGGAGCTTTTGCTTTCAACACCATTTACAAACTCGTCTGGCTCAAGGAAAACCGCCCGGAACTTCTGGAAAAAGCCCATGCGTGGCTCTTCATCTCCAACCTGCTGGCCTACAAGCTCACCGGCATCATGGCGACAGACCGGACCATGGCAGGGACCTCCCAGCTCACGGATCTGGAAACGGGAGATTTTTCCGAATTCATTTTGAACCGCCTCAGTTTGAGCCGCGGCCTCTTCCCCCCCATCGTGGATGCAGGGGAAACCATTGGCCTCCTTACGCCGGAAGCGGCAGACGCGATGAATCTCCCGGCCCTGGCGGGCATTCCCGTTATCTCCGCCGGGCACGACACCCAGTTCGCCATTTTCGGTTCCGGTGCAGACAAAAACCAGCCCGTCCTTTCCTCCGGAACATGGGAAATCCTGATGGCGCGCTCCGCACAGGCCAGGCTGACCCGGGAAGATTATGAGGACGGAGCCACGGCAGAATTCGACGCGGAATCCGGCCTTCTTAACCCCGGGCTCCAATGGCTGGGCTCCGGCATTATCGAATGGGTGAAAGCAGCCTGCTTTCACGGGGAATCCTATGACACCATGGATGCGGAAGCGGACGCCGTCCCACCCGGCTGCGACGGCGTGACAATGGTTCCGGACTTCCTGGCTTCCGGAGACCGGAAAGGCTCCATCAACGGACTGGTGCTTGGAAGAACACGCGGCCATATCTACCGTGCCGCCATGGAGGCGCTCACCTGGCGGCTGAAATCCCGCCTGCGTCGTTTGGAATCCGTGGGCGGCTTCAAAAGCGAATTCCTCATCCTGGTGGGCGGAGGCGCCAGAAACAGCGTTTGGACCCAGATGAGGGCAGACATTCTCCGGATTCCCGTCAAAGTCTCTGAAGTGTCAGAAAGTACGGTATTGGGCGCATCCATGTTTGCCTTTGCAGGCGCCGGGGTGTACTCTACGCCGGAGCAGGCTCGGGACGCCTTCGGCATCACCTACCGGACATATATGCCGGGTTCCCAGGAAGCCGCCTACGAAAAGTTCAACCAATAACAAAATATGTCAGAAGACTGGTCAATCTCCCCTCCCCTGCCGGACAAAGTGTTCCCATGGAAAAAATACAACCCCGTCACGCGGGAGGAAGTGAATGAATTCTTCCATTCCCCGGAAATTCTGGTCATCAAGGAACGCATGTGCGACATAGGGCGCCGCCTGTGGAACCGGGAATATGTGGACGGCAACGGGGGCAACATCTCCGTGCGCGTGGCACAGAACCTGCTGCTCTGCTCCCCTACCCTGTGTTCCAAAGGCTTCATGACTGTGGAAGACATCTGCATGGTGGACATGGACGCGCGCCAGAAGGCGGGCATCCGCCCCTCCACCAGCGAGGTGAAAACGCACATTGCCATGATGAAATCCGTGGGCGTCAATGCCTGCATCCATGCCCACCCTCCGCACTGCAATGCCTTCCTGTTTGCCGGACAGGTTCCCCCCTCCGGCATCAATCCGGAAGCGGATATCTTCCTGGGACACATCCCGCTGGCCCCTTACGGAACGCCCGGCTCTCTGGAAACGGCCCGGGCCGTGGCGGAAGCGGCCAAACAGTCCACCGTCGTTTTCATGGAAAACCACGGAGTCATTACCGGAGCACGTGACGTGGAAGAAGCGGAATGGTTCATGGAAAATGCGGACGCCTACTGCCGCATGGTGCTGATGGCCGGCCTGCACAAAGCTCCTCTGAACCAGGTGGGGCCGGAAGGCGTGGCGGACTTCCTCGCCATTCGCAAATCCATCGGCTACGCCGTACCGGACAAACAGCCCTTGTACAACACGGAAACCTACGCCGGGTACAAACTGGGAAAATCCGGTAAATAACTCCCTTTTTCAACGGGGTGGCTGGAGCAGTTCAGCCGCCCCGTTTTTAACGGATCCGCTCCGAAATAAAAACTTCCTTCTTTTACGCCAACTCCTCCTGCCTTATTTGCTTTTTTACCCGTTAAAAACCGCCTCTCCTGCCGCAGACTGTTTCCGGTAAAGCCACATCCTCTCCTCAGTAAAAGAACGCCATTATGGCCCCGCCCTGCCGGGAACAGCCAATCCGACCCCGGAATCGGCTTATTCCCATCCAGCCAGCAACGTACCGGACCGCACGATCTTCCCGTATGGAACATGCAGGCGGGCGTTCACATAGGTGGACGGCCGAAGCAAATCGCGGCACTTCAACGGAAACCGGCAGCCTGTCTTTTCCATGAAGGAACTCCTGCACCTTCTTCAGGATTGCATGGTGGGGATATTTCTTTCCGGCTCCATAGTTCATGCGTTTTTACGCTCCGGCTACCGTTCAGCCCCGGATTTCATTCCCGGGGAAAAACCTCCTGTTTCACTGGTCTTCCCTACAGAAATTGAGCATTATAGCTGTTTCCGTCTATACTCTGGTTTAAAGAAAAAGAAAAAACAGAAATTTTCCTAAAAACTCCTTTTCCTGCGGGAAAGCACCGTAAACGGGGCATTCTGAATTTACAGCTCCTTGTCTTCTATCAGATGTCCGGCATCTGTTATTTTCAATTGCTGCAAGGCATGCGGCTCCTTATGGCAGTTGCGCAACACCCAAATATTCCGTCTGCCCTACCTTTTCCGGGCAGGCGCCGAGGCGGGAGGAATGGGGGCTTTACCTCCGGAAAACGGAGCGAAACTCCAGGAAACATTGCTCAAAGGCCCCGTTCCCCGCACTTGAAACAGCCCTCCGGCCAACAGGAAAACCGGGGAAGTAATAAACCCAGGCAAACCGCGAAGCCCCAGCTTGAAATCTGAATTGACCTGCAAGTCGGAAAGGCGTATCCAGCCTCCCCCCTCCAGAGACATGTTGCTTCCCTGGGCCGCGAAATTACTGGTGCGCACATAACCCTTCTCAATGGAAAAATCGCAATCGGCCCTGGATATTTTGTAATTAATCAGATGCCCCAGTCCTGGAATGTAATTAGAGAGGGCTTCCCCTAAAAATCCGAACAGGGGAATTTCCACCAGGTCTCCATGCACCAGGGCAGCCTCCCCCTTCGCCTGAATAGAATTCATGTTGCCGCCCTTGGATGAAAACTCAATGGCTCCGTGCACAGTGGCTTTCTCCATCTTTTTGTCATAGGATTTCCCGATAGACGTCAAATTCATGTCCTGGAGGACAAAAGAACCGTTCAGGGCATCCCCATCGTCAATCTGCGCCAGAACGCGGCCCGTGAAGGTTCCGTCCCAGATGGTTCCCATCATCTTGTCCACAACCACCCATTGCGGGGAAATCAACACTTCCCCCTTTGTCCTTCCGAGATCCAGCGTGGTTCCCAGCAGGGGATAGCGCACGCGCCCGGCGGAAGCGTCAAAGCGGATGCGACCCTTCATCAGCTTCATGTCATCCCCCATCGGAAACATGCCACCGCCGGAAAGCGTTACGGGCCGGGTAAAGACAAACTCCTTCAAAACCCTGGCGGCACTATCAGAAAACATCCGCAGGGTATAGCCGGGATAGGCCTGTCCTTCCAGGCCAAGCACTTCCACCGTATCCTGCACAAAACGGAAATCTATGCTCTTGGCCTTGAGCGTGCATTCCGAAGGACCTCCGGACAATCCGGCGGAAGACAGGTAATTTCCGTTGGAAACCACAGTCGTCACATTGGTCAGCACCAGTTGATCCGTCACCAGATGGGCATCCGCCCGGGCGGACTTCAAGTCCACCCCCCTGTAGCGCGTGTTGGTTGCAGAAATAGTAGCCTGCAAGTCGTAAGCCTTTTCCAGATTGTACAAACCCAATGTTCCCTGGAAGGAAAACTCCAGACCGGAATCCTTGCGGAAGACAAAGCGGTTCATGAAAAAGTCGTCATCCTCCATGCTCAACAATTGGTCTATCGTTTGCAGCGGAACTGTGGACTGCCCCATCACAAACATCTGACCGTCCAGAAAACCGTTGGCGAACAATTCAAAGACACCCTTTTCCATTTCCACCCGGCAGTTTTGCACAAAAAGCTGGTTGGGACGGTATTCCGCTTCCACATTCGCCATTTTGACAGGAACCTTGTTCCAGGCAAGATTCTCCGCATGGATGCGTGCGCGGACTAGCGTCGGCTCCACAGGCTTGCCCTCCGGAATATCCAGCCTGCCGTGTACCCATAAAACCGCTTTTTCCGGAAGCTGCAAATTTTCAGGGACAGAAAACCAATTTCCAGCCAGAGTCTCCAGCAGTTCAGGTTTCAGATTAGATTCCAGCGTAAAAACAAGGTCGGTGCCCAGATAGCTTCCTTCCATCTTCACCCGGCCGTCATCCCGCACCAATTCCAATTGGGTGACATTAACGGAACGGCCAATCAATTCCGCCCTGGCCGCAGCGGAAACGAATTCCACTCCCTGGTAAAAGACATCCGTCACGGAAGCCTCAATCTGGAGGCGGTCCACCTGGAACGGCCCTTTCCAACCCTTTCCCATATCCACGGAACCGTACACCTTCAATTCCGGGTCTCCCCTGATTTCCAGCGCTGGCGGCAGCTTCGCATCCTCCGGGGCAATGGAACGGGCCATCCCCAACATCGCCTTCATTGGCAGCGTGCTGTGAACGTCTATCTTAATCTCTCCGTCCACTCCCATTACCTTGCCGGAAAAACTGCCTCCGGGATGCCTTATATCCAGATCAGTTACATAAAAATTACCGTTTTCATAACTGAAATCGCAGGAGGCCCTCTGGAATTTTTCCCCAAGCACGGAAAATGCACCCATGGACCCGGAACCTAAAGCATTCAAATGTTCCACGCCCTCCCAATTTTCCGAAAAAACCGCACGACCGGATATCTGTACATGCGGCTCGCTCAGAAACTTCATTTCCTTCGGCACCAGAGCTTCATCAACAATAGCCACCGCCCAGGAGACCAGCGGAGCCGTACTGCGGACATCCCAGATCAGCGTGCGCTTTTTCAAATCGGCCTGAAGGGAAAGGCTGACGAAACCGGCCGTTTCCGCATCCCGCATGGTAAAGCGTTTGGCCATGATAACGGAATCTGCGTAATCCCCATTGAACAGGAAATCCCTGACCATGATTTTTCCGTACCTGAGAAAAGGCGCCTGCAAATCCATGCCTATGCGCACGCCGCCTTTCGGATCGTCGCTTAAATTGACAATCAGGCGGGGAGGAGATGCATCAGGCCACTTCACCCGGTCCATGTAATTCAGGACCTGATTCAACTGCTCTCTGACGGCGGCCATGTCCTGAGCCGTCAGCGTAAAGTCTCCGGAATCATCCTGACCAATGGGAAATGCCCCCTGGGCCGTCACACGGATGCCCTGCACAACGGCATCTGCCTTGACGATGTCCACCATGCCGGGCCGCCCCAGATTCAATTCCGCGTTCACCCCCGTTACGGAAAAAACTTTTTCCGGATTCCCCGCATCTACGGGCAGAGTGACGTCCATCCCCTTCACATTCACCCGCTCCGGCACTACTTGTCCTTCTATCAGTTTTTTCCAATTCAGCGCCACATCCGCCTCATGCAGCAGAACTATGGGCCGGCGAGTTTCCGGCATGGCCTCCGGATCCAGCAATTCCACATTTTTCAGTGTCACGACGGCACGGGGCCACAAAGTAACTTTCAGCGTCTCTATATGGGAGGGAATGCCCTTTTCCAGAAGAGCCTGCTCCACCCGCTGCACAACGAAGGAAGGCACCCCCCAGATGGAGATGTAGCATATGCAGCCCAGCAGCAACGCCCCCAGCAAAATAATCACCGTAGGAATCAGTCCCTTGATCCATCTCATAAATGTCCGCTGAGCCATAAGCCTTGTCTTCTTTGCACGGGTACCGCAGCACGCTACCCTAAAAGAAGAGACATTGCACCACCAATTTGTGTTGCCGATTTATTTTACGGTCCTGGAAATAATGTCATTCGCCTTGAACAGCCCCGAGTTGCAGCCGGTCAAACATTCTGCAGGCGGAAAACCGCTCCCACTCCCCTATCAATTATGAACATTACCATTCACCGTGCATCCTCCCGTGGACATGCCAACCACGGATGGCTGGATACATACCACACATTCAGCTTCGCCAATTATTTCAACCCGGAACGCATGCAATTCGGAGCTCTGCGCGTGCTCAACGACGACACGGTTCTCCCGGAAGAAGGCTTCGGCACCCATCCGCACAAAAATATGGAAGTGGTTTCCATCCCTCTGAAAGGAAGGCTCCGCCACGGAGACAGCCTGAACAACAGCCACACTATCACGCGCGGAGAAATCCAGGTGATGAGCGCCGGAACGGGCATCCTGCACAGCGAATTCAACGACAGCCCCACGGAACCATTGGAATTCCTGCAAATATGGATTATTCCGGACAGAGTCAACGCGCCTCCTAGGTACCGGGATTACAACATTGCTCCCCTGCTGAAACACAATGAAATTTCTACCTTCCTGGCCCCGGAAACGGATATTTCCATCATGCAGCAGGCCTGGTTTTCCTGGGCGGAGCTGGACAGGGGCATAGAACGGGAATACCAATTCAAGGGACGAAACACGGGCGTATACATCTTCGTGATAGAAGGAGAAATAAAAATAGGAGATGCCATATTGCACAGTCGGGACGGAGCCGAAATTACGGATACGGAAACCGTCTCCATGGAAGCCCTCCAGAACTCAACTGTTCTGCTGATGGAAGTAGCCGTCTGATTTCTGCGGACTGCCCGGCTTTCCGGCTCCGCGTTGCCTTACTTAGGCGGCAGTTTTTTACGCCTCGCCGCTCGTTCTTCTGCTGTGCAGGAAATGGCCTATTCTCCATCCCAACTGCACCAGTCCGTAGCACAGTCCACCCAGAACCACGCTGGAAACAATCCAGCCCGCTGCGAATTCCAGGCTTACCATGCCGATGCTCAATCCGCCAAACGGCTCCCAGGACCACTGTTGAACTCCCGCTTTCAGCATCTCCCAGTTCGCTCCGGACGTAGGGAGCCCCAAAACCGAAAAAAGAAACCATCCCAGCCACCATTGAGCAGGAATGGCAAAAAAGGTAAAGCCGGGGGGGGAAAGCCACGCCATCAGAATGGCTACGGGAATATTGCCCTTGCGCCACAGGCAGGCGAAAACGCCCCACAGGCTCTGCATGGGAAGCGGGGCAATCGCTGCGGCAGCCCCCCAGGCGGCGCCCGTCGCTACGGACTGCCTGTTCCATGACCAGTAAACAGAATCAAAAACCCTGGCGGAAAGGAACTTGCTGGTCCACGATTTTTTGCGCACCTCCGTCAGCAGGTAAAGCCTGACTCTGCGCATCAATTGCCTGTAGCGGTGTTCCATTCGCCGCAGAATCTCCTATAAACCAGCCTTGAATCAATCGTAAAATGCTCCAGTACGGAGAATGCCGCATTTTTACGCCCGAATGCCTCTCTGCGCTCGGTTTTTCTTGATTCTTCATGCGGTTTCATGAAATACCTGCTTTCACACCTTTTTCCGAATCATGAGCAAGCAACGACTCGATATCCTTCTGGTTTCCCGCAATCTCGTAGAATCCCGGGAACTGGCCCAGCGGCTCATCATTGCCGGAGAAGTGAGCGTGGGAGGGCATCCCTCCACCAAACCCGGTCTCAAGGTCAATGAAGACGCGGATATCGCCATCAGAAACCGTCCCCGCTATGTCAGCCGCGGCGGCCTGAAAATGGAAGGAGCCCTGAACGCCTTCCCCGTTTCTGCGGAAGGCAAGGTCTGCCTTGACATTGGGGCTTCCACAGGAGGCTTCACGGACTGCCTGCTTCAGCACGGAGCCGCCAAAGTGCATGCCATAGACGTAGGAACCAACCAGCTCGTCTGGAAACTGCGTCAGGACCCCCGCGTCATTGTGAAGGAAAAATTCAACGCCCGCTACATGACTCCGGAGGATATTGGGGAACAAGTGGATCTGATCGTTTCCGACGTCTCCTTCATCTCTCTGAAAAAAATCCTGCCCGCCGCCTTTTCCCTGCTGAAAAAAGGAGGAGACGCCCTGGTGCTCATCAAGCCCCAGTTTGAACTTCAGCCGGAAGACATAGGCCCCGGCGGCATCGTCCGGGATCCGGCTTTGCACCAGCGGGCGGTGGACTCCATACGCACTTTCGTCACGGAGGAGCTGAACCGTTCCTGGATGGGGTGCGAACCCTCCCCCATCACGGGAACGGACGGCAACCATGAATTTCTGGCATGGCTCAAATAGCTGCGGCCTTTTACTGTCCAGTTTTTAGTACTTCTGGCAAGCCTGTCCCTCCATGCTGCAGCATGGGGGGACATGGCCGACAACGGAGTGGAATGTTCCGTGGTGATGGAAAAGACCCGGTTTGACGCAAGAGAGACGTTCCCTGACTTCAAACTGGTGTTCACGAACAAGGGCGAAAAGACCGTGCGCCTGTTTGACGACTTCTATCCCCTCAAAGATGACGGCCCTAATATCCATATCGAAATATGGGAAAAAGTGGGAGGGAAAAGATATGGGTACAGAGTGGGCAAAATAGAGAATCCAATAGCCTGTTATGTAGCCGGGTATAAAATCGAACGGGTAGCGGCTTTGATACGCTTCATTACGTTGAAGCCGGGAGAAAAGCATGAAAGTCCCCATCAAGGAAGCTTACCTGTTGCTGACGCATTTTGACCGTCTTCGCAATGGTCAGAACTATGAGCTGGAAGTACGTTTCAGGAATGGATATGCGGAACCCGGTGTTCGTAGGGTGTATATAGGGAAGACTGAATTTCATACGTCGAGCCGGTCGCCCAAAGGAGTGGCTCGGTGAATGTTCAACGTGGATTCAATGAGAATGGTGAAAATCTCTTTTCATCACGTCTGAGGTGTGTTGTTGCTTCTTTGAGGTTCCCGGTAGGATTTGTCATCAGGTTACACGGCCAGTCACCTGTGCATCAGAGGAATATTTCCCTACCAGCGAAAAATACCGGTATTCTCAAGTTTTGATCAAGGGGCAGGCAGGGTAGACTTTGATGTGGAATCATGGGATGGCAACAGGTCTGTGAGAAACTGTTGACCTCTTCCACGGTGCCTGAAGGATTTTTCCGGAGGATTTTCTTCATCACAGCATGAGTTTGGCCATCGCCCGGAGCATCCCCAAGAAACAATCCTTACCCTGCTGATTATAGTAGCGCGTTTCGAGTTCACAAGAACATTGTTTCCAGCCTTCCAGATCGACTTCATCCAGGCACACCGGAATCGTGACGCCGTATTCCTGGCCGGGAGAGAGCTCCCAATGATGGAAGGTCATGGTACCAATTTCCTTGTTCAAAATGCGGATGTTTCCCGTTCCGCCCTTAACACCGTCATGAAAATGAAATTAGCCGTCTCGTCGTTAATTTCATCGGGAATCCGGATAGGCTGATTACCCTCGTTGCGGAAGCAAACCGTAATCCTGCTTTCCGTGAATTGGGAGGTGTCCGAAATGGAGAGGGCCAGAGAGAACGTTCCCTCCGCAGAAACCATGTTTCGTTTTTTTCCTTGTTGACAGGCGGCGTGAAACAGGGCAGCTCAATGGTTCCCATTTCCGTGACTTGATCGGGCACCTTGCTCCATCCATTGGCTTTCGCCTGAGAGCCTGGTACCCGTCGCAGATGACCTTCGGGCCGACTGCCTTGTTCAGTGGTATATAGTTATTCATGTTCCTGATCGTTTCTTATTTCTGAACTAAACGCTTAGTTCACCGGGAATCATGAAAAGTCCCTAGGCCAGCAACAACACGCCTCAGACGTGATAAGAAGACAAACTTCGACCGCCTTCACGAAAAGACTGCCAAATGAATATTTTCTGATTTATGTCAGAAACCACCCCGGTTCAATCCGAAGGTTTTTACAGAACAAAGTGGATGCATTGAGAACCGATTCAAGGAAGAAAAAAAACAGACACAATCTGAAGAGAAAATTGCAAATATTCTACCGATTCCAGGGCGATTGATCGACCACGGAGAAATTTTCTCTTCCTACATACTTCCTCCAAATACCGGGATCTCCATACCCATCCCGAAAGATCACTTCCAACTCATAGTTCTCACCATTGATAAGACGGCGGAAAGGTTTAAGATAAAGCATTAGCAGATAAGCATCCTTGATGAGCACTTCATGCTTTTCTCCGGGTTTCAGCGTAATGAAGCGCATCAAGGCCGCTACCCGTTCGATTTGATACCTGGGATTGTACCACGCAGCTTCCTTCTTCTTCCCCCCTGTTTGTTTCTGAAAAATCTTTATGAAGATATTCGGACCGTCATCCTTGAGAGGATAGAAGTCGTCGAACAGGCGCACGGTCTTTTCGCCCTTGTTCGTGAACACGAGCTTGAAGTCCGGAAAAGTCGCCCTCGCGTCAAACTCGGTCTTTTCCATCACCACGGAACATTCAATCCCGTTGTCGGCCATGTCCCCCCATGCAACCGCATGGAGGGACAGGCAAACCAAAATTCCTAAATACCGGAAGATTTTTTTCATCACAGCGCGAGTTTGGCCGTCGCCCGGAGAGTCCCCAGGAAACAATCCTTACCCTGCTGATTATAGTAGCGCGTTTCGAGTTCACAAGAACATTGTTTCCAGCCCTCCAGATCGACTTCATCCAGGCATACCGGAATCGTGACGCTGTATTCCTGGCCGGGGGAAAGCTCCCGGTAGTTCAAGGGCCGCTGGAAGGTCATGGTACCGATTTCCCTGTTCAGAATACGCATTTTCCCCTGTTCCGTTCTCAACAACGTCACGAAAAAGAAATTGGACGTTTCGTCGTTGATTTCGTCCGGAATCCGGACAGGCTCATTTCCTTCGTTGCGGAAGCGGACTGTGATGCTGCTTTCCGCGAACCGGGAAGTATCCGCAAAGGAAAGCTTCAGGGAGGACGGTTCCTCCGCAACGGCCATGCTGCGGGTTTTCCCTTCGCTGACCGGAGGCATGAAACAGGGCGGCTCAATCGTACCGGGCTTTGTGATGAACCTGGGTACATTGCTCCACCCCATCGCGTCGGCCAGACGGATGACATGGGCGGTCGCTTCGTTCAGGACTTCCTGTCCGGCGCAATAGGGCCTGTCATTAGCCAAGTCCGGCAACGCCAATACATAGTCTGACGTCTCTTTCCAAAGGTCCAACGCCATTTCATTGGCAAGCGATTGCATGAACTTGACGGCTTCATTCATGTCCGGTTCTTCGTCGCAGGAAAGAGTCTCCTTTTCAAGCATTTCCTGTATTTTGGATTCCTTCCAATAGAAGTTGTAGGCATCCTCCCATTGACGGCGGTGGTGTTCTTCATGGGCGAGAGAAGCTTGCGTCGTGTGCCATGTGCCCACTCTTCCTCGTGCCTGATAGCCGTTCATTTCGTTGACGGCCTCAATAGCCTCTTCCTCGTTGAGAGGAGGATTAAAATAGGGGTCAATGTAGCTTCCTTGATACACCTTTAGTTCGGCTCCGGCAGAAACGGAAACTACACGGCACCTCCATATGTTTTCCGCTTCATCTTTGCAAACCGTCACGCAAATCTTAGGTCTCATGCCCTTTACATTACAGGCAGCATGCCCTTCCAAATAGACGGGTTCCGGACTTTCAAATTCCAGTTCCACTTTCTTGGACGGTTCACAGGTAATGTTGGATTCCTTTTCAATCGTCCACAACTTGATTTTGGGAGAAGGCGAGAATTCCCGCTTCATCGTCGAGTTGCCTTCATACTTCCCTGCCTGAATGGGTTCCCTGTCCATCGTCACATTGAATGCGGCCGCATTGTTGCGAACGGGATTATAGGCGTTGTTCTCGTAAGACAGGGCCACCTTGTAATACCCCGCTTTTAGGAACCTGGAATCGGTTTCAATGTTCAGCTTGCCGTTAGGCTGCGTCCCATCCTTTTTTATAGCTTGCTCTCCGGCAATCGTCAGGCTGCCCGTATCGTCAGCTTCCACGCCGAAATAATACAGGCCGTCTTCCTCGACCTTGATGAACATTTCCGGCGCTCCGGCGCAAGTGGCGTGTTCGCACTCCGACCCGTCAAAGTTGAACGTCATCGCATCGACTCCGAGCTTCTGAGGGATGAGAGCCTGGTATCCGTCGCAGATGACCTTCGAGCCGACTGCCTTGTTTAGAGGAATATAATTATTCATGTTCCTGATAGTTTCTTGTTTCTGAACTAAACGCTTAGTTCACCGGAAATCATGAAGAGTTCCTGGGCCAGCAACAACACGCCTCAGACGTGATGAAAAAGAAATCCCCGGTTATCTCCAATAAAAATGACGGATGCCACTCAGCACCCGCCATATATATGTTAGTAGTTTGGAACGTATCGCTACACGAACATGTGAATTAGTATACGATGATACAAAATCTACCCTGCCCAGCCTCCACCCCTTCCCTTTCGCCTGAATAGGCGGCATTATCTCATATAACCTCCATGGAAAGAAGAAGTTCCCGCCTTCCTTCATCCCATAAAAAAACGCCGCCTTTCCACGAAACAGGGAAAGACGGCGTTTCCGTTGCTACAACGTAAAATTAAAGCTGGGAAGCAGCTCCCTTGTCCAGAAGGAACTTGGCGTTCGGATGCTTCTGAAGGTAGGAGGCGGCCACCTCCACCGTCACAGGCCCCTGAACAGCCTTCTTCACGATGGACGCCTTCTTTTCACCCCAAGCCATCAGAGCCACTTCACGAGCGCCCATGATGGTAGCCACGCCCATGGTAATGGCGGTGGTGGGAACATTTTCAATACCGCCGAAAGCAGGAGCGGCGTCGGAACGGGTCAGTTCGTCCAGATGAACCTGCCGGGTAATGGTGGTGTCATCAGAGCCGGGTTCGTTAAAGCCGATATGGCCAGTCCGGCCAATGCCGAGAATCTGGAGGTCAATACCGCCGCAGTCCTTGATCTTTTGTTCATAGGCGGCGCAGTGGGCGGCAATTTCATCATCCTTCACCGTGCCGGAGGGCAGATTGATGTTTTCCGGCTTGATGTCGATGTGGTTGAAAAGGTTGGTGTGCATGAAATACCAGTAGGACTCCGGATGGTCACGATCCAGGCCGCTGTATTCGTCCAGATTGAAGGAAATGACGTTGGCAAAGGAAAGGCCTTCCTCTTTATGCATGCGAACCAGTTCCGCGTAAAAAGGCAGCGGAGTGGCGCCCGTGGCAAGGCCGAGAACCACGTTTTTGCCTTCAGCGGCGCGCGTACGGATCAATTCCGCAACTTCTCCTGCCAAAGACTTGGCAGCATCCTGGGGAGTTTCAAAAGTTTCTACTTTCATAACGCGCCCTATTTTACTGCGTTTCCGGGCATTTTCAACCGAAATAGTCCCGGAATGATGCACAGCGGCGCACTTGCGCAAAAAATCCCCGGGTACGGAGGCCTCCACCCTTTCCCCATCCGTTCAGGAAACCACCCGCATTACCCTTGAACTTTCCCCCCCGATCATGTATTGCCTTTCCTGACATGGCAGGTTTGATTATTTCTCCAAGAGCACGTATTTTTCAAGGACACGACTGGGTTTACGGCACGGAAGTGCGCAAGGTTTTCGGCAACCCGCAGCCGGGGGACGTCGTGGCCCTGAAGGATTTCAAGGACCGCTTTCTGGGTTCCGCCATGTTCAATCCCCATTCCCAGATCGTCGCCCGGCGTTTCTCCCGCCGCAAACAGGAACTGAACGGAGATTTCTTTTCCAGGCGCATCAGCCAGGCAATGGAACTGCGCCGCCGTCTGCTTCCGGAGGAAACCCTCACCCGGCTCGTCTGGAGCGAATCCGACGGGCTTCCCGGCCTCATTGTGGACCGTTACGCGGATTATCTGGTCGTCCAGACGCTGACGATCGCCATGGAACGCCGCCTCCCCATCATTCTGAATGTTCTGGAAGACCTTCTTTCTCCCCGCGGGATTATTGTCAGGAATGATTCCCCCATGCTGGCGGCGGAGGGCATTGCCCCCTCCGTCCAGGTGGCGCGGGGGCAGCAACCGGAGCCTTTTGCCGCACGCAGCGGCAGCGTGCAATTCATGATTGACCTGCA
>ULUE01066507.1_pt1 | contig 21500 bp, 19 predicted proteins | sample 1958211 | NCBI WGS metagenome assembly ULUE01 (sample SAMEA4835752, study PRJEB28245) | human gut metagenome | biome: gut microbiome; material: fecal sample | place: Denmark | collected 2008 | reverse complement strand
AACAAAATATTGAGCATTGAACAATGGAGTAAGGACAATGTTATAGAATCTGTATCTAAAAAATTTGGTGTTCCAATAGATAATATTACTTTTGTTGATAGTGTTAGTACATATATAGAATTTATTAGTGGATTTGAAGAAAATAATTATGTTTCTAGAGGACAAAAAGACTGTTCTTATGATTTGACTCCGTCATTATATAGATTATATGAAGATGAATATGTAAGCCATTCATCAGAGTATGAGGATTCCTTTAAACAAAAAATATTATTTTATGATGATAAAACAGAAAAAAAGAATATCGAAGAGTTAAGAGCATATGGGCAACATTTTGGATTACCGACAAATTATTTGGATTTTACAGAAGCACATTTGATTTCATTGCTTTTTTCGGTGGAAGAATATAATTATACCGAAAATCATTCAATTGTGTTTTTTGTTGACGCACTTTCATATAATAGGGACACTATAAAAATAGAAAAAAAGTTAATTGATTTTTCGGAAGAAGAATTAAAGGCTACTGTACAGCGACAATATAGAGATCGATCATATTTTATTTGCGTAGGAAATTGCAATGAAAGAATACATTTTCAAAAGGGATGTTTTTTGAAGGTTGAACCTGGTGATTCTTTAAAAAATATGCTTACAAAGCATACAAAAATAGCGATTATAGATAAAGAAAGTAAAAAGACAATTCTAAAAGAGTTGTTCAGGTTAGGTATAACTTTTGAAAACATTTATCCAGATAAAGATAATATGGTTAAAACAATACGGTTCATAAAGGAAAATATGTAAGGAGAAATTAATATGGATTTGCCATTAAATGTAAAATATACTAGGCCACTTATATCTGTCCAAGATATGGTTAATTTTATTGATAAAGGTGAGCGATACTTAAAGGAAAGTGGTCAAGAATTATCTGATACAGAACAACTTGAATTTTTGCAAGGCATTATTTTGAGTCCTGATTATCAAAGGGAATATAGATCAAAGGCAAAGGAGGAAAGCTCGATAATTGAGTCTATTATTGTAGGAATTCCGATTCCGGAAATTTTTTTGGTTAGAACGGGAGGAAATGGTATACAATTAAGGCATGTTATGGATGGACAACATAGATTAACGGCAATTTACAGATATGTTAAAGATAAATTTGCACTAACAGATTTGGAGTTATTAAAAGAAGATGAGGAATTTAAAAATAAAAAATTCTCTCAGTTAAGTAGAGAGATGAAAATAAAAATTTTGGGAAGTCATCTTTCTGTACTTGAATTTGAAGAATTTGAAAACGACAATATAGAAATAGAGCTTTTTAAAAGGTATAATAGAAATACTAAGCCGCTTGAAAAACATGAAATGTCAATGGCTACGTTTTATTCAAATACGAGTTTATATATTACTAATTTCCTTAATAAATGTATGGAAACGGCAGAGAAAGAAAAGGATGGATTCGAAGCAAGAATCATAAAGATATATAATGTGACAAGTGATAGGAAAAATAAACAGAGGAATCACCAGGAGTTATGCATAATATTTAGTATATTAAATAACGGACCAAATGTTATGCTTAAAGATGGTGTAGAAATTGCCGATAAATATTTGGAAGAACAATCTGCTAAATATAAGTTGGGTGAAGAAAATAATTTACAATCAGTGAAAAATGAATTTAATAAATTTAATAGATTTATGATAGAATTATCAAAAAAAGTAGAATACCCGTTTTCAAGTGCAATTTTTCGAGGAGAAGATAAAAGATCAACAAAATTTCATACGGGTGTCTCGATGGTTTTAGCAACTATTTTTTACTATTATGATGTAAATTTGAGCTCAACTGAATTATTATCAGATATTCGTAGCATTATTAAGAAAAGCCCACTAGGGGATGATACGTATAATGCATCTAGTACTAATATGCGGAATTTAATGAATTACTTGTATAATAAAAACCGCATATTTGATGAAACATATGCATCACTTAGTTTAAAGAAAGAGATTTCAGATGAAATCAAGGAAATTATTTGTAAGTGATAACACCATGATAACAAAATCTCCAAAAACCACACGGACACAGCGGAAAAACTGCATTTTCTGACATAAAATAAACGGGAAATAACCATTTAGCTTCTGCAACACGCCATTCTGATACCGTGAGGATGGACGTACAGTAGGATCAGGTCGTGTTGCTACAGTTATCGAGTAATTTATAATTGCTTAAAATTAAGGGTTCCCAGTAATGGGAGCCCTTTTTTGATATTATTTTGAAACTATAATGCAATTTTAGTGAAAAAATGGTAAACTGTTATTTGTTATTTTAATAATTTGAAAAGAGGCAGAAGATGAACAACAAAACAACCAGAAACAGTTTACTACTATTAGTGACGGCAGCTGTCTGGGGGGCAGCTTTTGTGGCGCAGACAGTTGGCGGACAGGCGATCGGAGCGTATTCATTTAATTGTATCCGCAGCATTATCGGTGCATTGGTGTTGATTCCGGTTATGAAGTTTTTGGACAAAAAAAATTTATCACCGAAAAGACCAAAGACAAAGGAAGATTACAAACTTTTGATAAAAGGCGGAATCTGTTGTGGAGTGGCACTCTGCATTTCTACGAATTTACAGCAGGTTGGAATCCTGATGGGAGCCAGTGCTGGAAAAGCAGGTTTCCTGACAGCAGTTTATATTTTGCTCGTGCCGATCTTAGGTTTATTTTTACATAAAAAATGTGGTATGAATATATGGTTTGCAGTTGCGCTTGCACTGGTGGGACTGTATTTTTTGTGTATGCAGGATAAGAATGGATTTCACCCGGCAGATTTGTTACTTCTTTGCTGTGCGTTTGGGTTTTCTAGTCAGATTTTATTTGTCGATTATTTTTCACCGAAGGTGGATGGGGTACGTCTTTCCATGATCCAATTTCTTGTAACCGGGGTGCTGACTTCAGTTCCAATGTTTATGGTTGATATGCAGCATTCAATCCCGGGGATTGAGGTGTGGGCGCAAGCTTTTTTATCATGGTCGGCATGGGTTCCGATTTTATATGCAGGAATTATGTCCTGTGGGGTTGGATATACATTGCAGATCATTGGTCAGAATGGGCTGAATCCAACAGTGGCATCTCTTATCATGAGTCTGGAAGCCGTGTTTTCAGCCGTGTTTGGATGGCTGATTTTGAATCAGAAACTTAGTACGAAAGAGATATTTGGCTGTTGTCTGATTTTTGCAGCAATTATTCTGGCGCAGCTTCCGGTGAAAGGGAAAAATAGGAGAAAAATGAAAAAAATAAAATATTCTGGTAAACAGAATTTAGCATTAATATTATTGTTTGCCGTATTTCTAGGGTTATTTGCAGATCCATGTGCGATCAATGCAAAGGCGGATCAAAAGAAAAAAGACTATGGTGTATTTTTAAGCATTGATTCGTCTAAGATGCAGAAATTATACGCATACAAACTTGTGGTCATTGATGCACAGTATTTTTCGGCAAAAGAGATACGCGCCCTGCATAAGAAAGGTGTAAAAGTTTATACCTACTTAAATGTCGGGTCCATTGAAAAATTTCGTGATTATTATAAAAAATATGAACATCTTACGATTGGGAGTTATGAGAACTGGGAAGAGGAAAAGTGGGTAGATGTTTCCAATAAGAATTGGCAGAAGTTTATCGGAAATTTGTCAAAGAAGCTGTTGAAAAAAGGCGTGGATGGTTTCTTTATTGATAATTGTGACGTTTATGATTACGCAAAGACAAAGCAGAATTTTACAGGGCTTGCAAAGATACTGAAAAATGTTAAGCGCCTTGGAAAAGATGTCGTAATCAATGGTGGGGATGTTTTTGTCACGAAATACAGAAAAACATATGGTTCAGCAAAAGACATTATGACTGCAGTTAATCAGGAATGTGTGTGGAGCAGTATTCAATTTAAAACAGGTTCGTTTGGAAAACAGACCAAAGCAGCGCGCGGATATTTTACTGATTATGTTAAGAAATGTAAAAAGGATGGAATGAAAGTTTATCTGCTGGAATATACAAAAGATAAAAAGCTGATCAGACAGATCAAAGAGTATTGCAAAAAAAATAAATTTCATTATTATATCTCAGATTCGATCGAACTTGATTAGTGCATTTTGCAGCGTGTAAACGATGGATAGAGTCTGGTAAACAAGGCATCGGTTGAAAATTCGGTGCCTTTTTGATATCTTTTGGGTAAAAAGGCTATGGATGTCAGACATGACAGGAAAGGAAAACTATGGAAGCAAAAGAATTAGGAGCATTTATCGCACAGATACGCAAGGAAAATCAAATGACACAGGCACAGCTAGCAGCCTGCCTGAAAGTCACAGACAAAGCTGTCAGCCGTTGGGAGAGGGGAATGGGATTTCCGGATATCCAGACACTAGAACCTTTGGCAGAGAGGCACTGGGCGTTACTTTGACAGAGCTGATGAAATGTCAGAAGATGCAGCAGCAGGAAGTAAGTGTGCAGGATACTGATGCGGTGATCGAGGCGGGCATTGATATCGCAAAATATCAGCAGAAGATGCAGAGAAAAAAGATGATGCAGGGTTTTGGACTGATTGTAGTAGGTGCATTTGTAATTTTTAATGCAGTATATCTGCATGCCAGCGTAACATTCAGTGCGATATTGCCGAATAGCGCAGATGGACCGACTGCAGTATTTTATGCGGGAAAACTTGGTGATGTAAAACCATACATCTGGGGAATGGTCGGTGTAGCTGCGATCGCAGGAGGAATCATCCGAATCATCCGTGGACGGAGATAGAACAGCAGTTACTGCAATTGACAGTGCAGAACAAAATCCTTACAATAAAAAGGTAACATTTATTGATTGTAAGGGGAGGAGTTTGAAAATGGAACAAAAAGAAATGGCAAAAACAAGACTGATTATTTATGTGCTGATGGCTTACGGTCTGACCTATCTGATGGGAATTCTGATGTGGTATGGCAGTACAAAGGGTTATGACCTTACGGTATTTCCAACAGCGCAGATGATGTATCCGGCAGCCGGTGTGATCATTGGACTTTTTCTGGCACATAAAGGAGAGAAAATCCTGCCAGCAGGTTTTTTTATTACGGTTCTGGCAACGACGGGTGTCCTGATCGTATTGGCACTTTTATCCGTATTTCTGCCGGTAAATGATTTGAACATTGCAGGGATGACGATGTCCGTTTATAATCTGATTTCCCAGTATATACTTATTATCGGGAGTATCGTGGCACTTGTTTTTCTTGCAGTAGCGGGAAATGAAAAGCGTGCGGCAGCAGGACTGACCAGACAAAACTGGAAAAGTGCTGTGCTCATTGTACTTGCGTTTGTGGGTATTTATATAGTAAGAACTGTAGTGTCTGTAGCGGTACAGGGTGTGTCTGACGGCAGTGGGATGCAGTATGTAAAAGAATGGGCAGCAATGTTTAAAAATCCAATGATGTGGCTGAATATTGCTGCACTTCCGATCAATTATTTCTTCGTGTTTATTGCATTTTTTGGAGAAGAATATGGCTGGAGATATTACCTGCAGCCGGTTTTGCAGAAACGGTTCGGACTTCGTGCAGGTGTGATCATACTTGGCGTTGTATGGGGATTATGGCATATCCCGGATGATCTGTTTTATTATACACAGACATCAGGAATCCAGATGATTTTTGCGCAGCAGATCACATGTATTTCACTTGGAATCTTTTTTGCATATGCCTATATGAAAACGCAGAATATCTGGGTGCCGGTCTGTCTGCACTATCTGAATAACAACCTGATACCGATCATCTCAGGAACGTTTTCTGCAGATGTTCTGGAAAATCAGACGGTAAGCTGGAAGGATCTTCCGGTTGCACTGGTGTTAAATGGATTGTGCTTTGGATTTTTCCTGCTTGCAGATGTATTTAAAAAGAAAGAAGTTCAGGAAGAGGAGTAATTTGAGTAAAAATTTCCTGTAAAAAGCAGATGGTGTCATATGAAAAAGCGCATGTACAGTAAAAACAGATCGTCGGAAAGATGATTTTACTGTATATGCGCTTTTCAGTACATGATAATAAAATGTTCGCGGAGCGTGTATTCTATATTTAAAAGCAACAGCTTCGCGGAAACATTTGGTTAAAACATAATTTTGGATCTATTCTTTAACAGTCTGGCTCCATTTACGATCAGAAGAATCCCGGCGGTGATTCCACCTGCAAGGACACAGATACCAACTGCCAGTGTGGAAGCTCCGGCAGAACCCATTGTCTTATAAATTTTCTCGTCCATCTTATATGCCCCCTTTGTTTGGATTTCTCATATTCCTAATGTATATTATTCTATCATTATTCTCATGAATATACAAACCCAGATTAAAAAATATCTGCTAAAAATTACAGTTTATCAGGTGCCCAGTCACCGAGAACCAGTTCTTTTGCAAAATATCCGGCTTGTTGTTCATTCAGATTTTGAACAAAATCAGCCCGGTCAGAAAGCGGACGGTAGTCAGAGGTGGCAGGGAAACTTGCGTATTCGGCATAATATACTGTGTCATGTGTATTTTCGCGGTTCCAGTCATGAAAACCGGCGGGATGGATATGCGCACCAAGTTCGCAGGAAATCAGGATCGTTTTTGCATAGTCGCGCCATGGCCTGCCAAGATAGACGGAACCGGCAGGACAGTCTTTGGAGATGAACCGGCAGTCGGAAAAAATTTAGCCGTATTCCTGGCCTTCCGGTGTGGAGGCGGCAGTTACATAACCCTGGATAGGAGGGAGTGTATAATTTTTCTGAACCATATCTGAATTGGAATGACACAGTGCAGATGTATCACAACCGGAATCATGCAGGGTGGATGTAGTGGAAACTAAATCGGACTGTGCAGATGTTTTTGTGCGCAGCAGGGATTCTAAGGTACAGTGTTCAAAATATGCGGTGGCGCTTCCAAAAATAAAATCAATATCGCCGCAGATATAGCAGTTTTTATAATATTGTCTGCCATTGATACGCGGGGCAAACTGTTTTGGACCGATGAAACCGCCAGGCTGTCGTTCCTTTTCGGGAAGCGGTCCGGTAAAAAGTGTGTCCTGATGGCCGAGAAGGCGGCAGGAATCGATCATAAGACGGTCCCCGTCGGCATAGAGAGCGATCGCCTGTCCGTGTGTTGCGGAATCCCCGGAGGCATTTTCGATGGTGAGATGCTGGAGCGTTACATCATGTGTATCGATAAAGAGGGTATAAGTGCGGAATGTACTGCGCTTACTGCCATCTTCCATCAGATCCAGGGCATAATCATCATAGCTGATGACGGTGTGAGCACTGCTTTCGCCCATTCCGCGAAGTGTGATATATGGTTTATTTATGGTTAGTTTTTCATGGTAAATGCCCGGTGCAATTTCAATGATAACAGGTGTTGTGTTATTAGCAGGAATTTGTGCAAGGGCAGAGCCGATGGAGGAAAAATGTTCCGGGTTGTCGGAAACATGAAGTATTTTTTGCATGGGAAAAGCCTTTCTTTGTTTCTTAATATTTTCTGAGGATAGTATAACACAGATATTGCCTGGTTGAAATGGGGAAAGAGGATGATTATAATGGAAAGTAAAATAGGAAAAAAGTACGGTGGGAGGAGATTATGGAACTCAGTTATAAAGAAATCAGAGCACAGATCTGTGATGTGTGCCATAAGATGTGGCAGCTTGGATGGGTTGCGTCGAATGACGGAAATGTGTCGGTAAAACTTTCCGATGGCACATTTTTAGCAACGCCGACCGGCGTGTCAAAAAGTATGGTAACACCGGAAATGATCGTGCATATAAATAAAGCAGGAGAGATGATCGAAACTGTGGATGGGTACCGCCCGTCGTCCGAAATGCGGATGCATTTCAGATGTTATGAAGAACGCAAAGATGTCGGGGCGGTATTACATGCACATCCTCCGGTTGCAACGGGATTTGCCGTGGCAGACATTCCGCTCGATGAGTATTCCATGATCGAGACTGTGCTCGCACTTGGTTCAGTGCCGATTGCGCCTTATGCGACACCTTCCACAGATGAGGTGCCGGATGCCATTACCCCGTATCTGCAGGAACATGATGCGATCCTGTTAAAAAATCATGGAGCGGTAACAGTTGGAGCCGATGTTTATACGGCATATTACCGGATGGAAACGTTAGAGCAGTTTGCAAAAATAACACTGACGGCACATCTGCTCGGAGGCGCAAAAGAAATTGACCGGGAAAATATCGACCGGCTTGTGGATCTTAGAAACAATTATTATAAAATGAGTGGAAAACATCCGGGATATAAGAAATATAGTGGTGAGTCGCATTTTGCTTCGAAAAACAGGGAGGATTGCAGATGAGTACAGGCAGACATAAACAGGAACGCGGCGTTGGGCTGCAGCCATTGGATGAGATCAATGGATATCAGGTACGTCCGGGTTTTTATAACAGAGATGGTGCGACAGCAACCACAAGAGGTGTCAGCTTTACGATCCATTCCTTTGGTGCGACGGCATGTTATCTTCTGTTGTTCCGGCCGCAGGAAAAAGAGCCGTATGTGACCCTAAAATATCCGGAGGCTTATCATATTGGAAACACATATTCCATGTTCGTTTTTGGATTGAAAATCGAAGAGTTTGAATATGCGTTCCAGTTGGACGGACCTTATGATGAGAAGAAGGGATTATTATTTAAGAAAGAAAATGTTCTGCTTGATCCGTATGCGAGGGCAGTAACGGGACAGCGTAACTGGGGAGAACGCCCGGAAGGCGGAGCGGATTTTATTTATCACGCAAGGGTTGTGGAAAACAACTTTGACTGGGGAGATATCCGTCCGACGGAGCATCCGTTTGAGGATCTTGTTATTTATGAGATGCATGTGAGGGGATTTACAAAAGATGCATCATCGGGTGTTACACCGGGGGCAGAAGGCACTTATGAGGGACTGCGCCAGAAGATCCCGTATTTGAAGGATCTGGGAGTGAATGCAGTCGAGCTGATGCCGATTTTTGAGTTTGATGAGATGGAAAGCACCAGAGTGGTAGACGGAGAGCGCCTGTATAATTACTGGGGCTATAATACAGTCTGTTTTTTTGCGCCCAATACCAGTTATACCTCGGTGGTGGAACATAACCACGAGGGCGATGAGTTAAAAGAACTGATCTACGAGCTAAAGGAAAATGGAATCGAAGTTATCCTGGATGTTGTATTTAACCACACAGCAGAGGGAAATGAACATGGTCCATGTTTTTCTTTTAAGGGAATTGATAATGATATTTATTATATCCTGACACCGGATGGATACTATTATAATTTCAGTGGCTGTGGCAATGTCATGAACTGTAATCATCCGGCAGTAAGACGTTTTATCATTGACTGTCTGCGATACTGGGTAACGGAGTATCGTGTCGATGGTTTCCGGTTTGATCTGGCATCCATTTTAACCCGCGATGAAAAAGGGACACCGATGGCAGATCCGCCATTGCTTCAGGCGATTGCATGTGATGCCATTCTTGGAAAGGTCAAACTGATCGCGGAGGCATGGGATGCGGGTGGTCTCTATCAGGTTGGAAGTTTTCCGTCATGGAACCGATGGTCAGAATGGAATGGAAGATACCGTGATGATATCCGTCAGTTTTTAAAAGGTGCGGATGGTATGGCAGGAACAGCAATCACGCGTATCACCGGTTCAAAAGATCTTTATCCGGAGCACCGCGGAGACAGTGCATCCGTTAATTTTGTCACCTGTCATGATGGATTTACATTGTATGATCTGTATGCCTATAATACGAAGCACAATGAGAAAAACGGCTGGAATAATTCGGATGGTGATAACAACGGAAACAGCTGGAACTGTGGAGCAGAGGGAGAGACAGATGATCCGCAGATCGAAGGACTGCGTCTTAGAATGGTAAAAAATGCATGTGCAACCTTAATGTGCAGCAGGGGACCTGCCATGTTTTATGCGGGAGATGAATTTTGTAATACACAGTTTGGCAATAATAATGCCTACTGCCAGGATAATATCATTTCCTGGCTTGACTGGACCAGACTGGAGAAATATCAGGAGATCCATGATTTCTTCCGGTATATGATCGCATTTCGCGAAAAATATCCGATTTTGCGCCGCTCCACGAAAAAAGCGCTCTGCGGCCTACCGGAGATCAGTATCCACAATGGTTTCCCGTGGAATGGGGGTACGGATTATACCAGTAAACTGATCGGTATCATGTATGCCGGCAGGGATGACGCGGATACCAGGGATGATATCATTTTCTATGGAATGAATGCATACTGGGAAACACTTGTGATGCAGCTTCCGGAACTGCCGAACAATCTGCAGTGGAAAATCTGTGTCAATACAAACATAGAGTATGAGGATGGAAAAGATGTGGAGGCACAGACCGAGTTTTATTATAAAAAAACATTGAAAGTTCCGCCGAGAAGTGTGGTTATTTTAGTGGCAGAATAGTGTGGGACATAAAAATGCGGCGGGTTACAGCCACCCGCCGTCTAATGTAATGATCTGCCCGGTCAGGTATTCATTTCCTGTGGCAAGCTGTACTGCTAGATGGGCAGTCTCCTCCGGCGTTCCAAATCTTCCTGCCGGGATCTCATCTGCAAGTTCTGCGCGTTCTTCTTCGGAAAAACAGGCATTCATCTGCGTATCAATGACACCACAGGCGATCGCGTTGACCTGGATATTGCTCGGTGCAAGTTCTTTTGCAAGTGCTTTTGTAAAGGAATTGATGCCGCCTTTGCATGCGGAATAAGCAACTTCACAGGAGGCACCGGCAATGCCCCAGACGGAAGAGATATTGATGATTTTTCCTTTCTTTTCGTGCACCATATGTGGGATTGCGAGCCGGCTGGTGGAAAAGACGGATGTGAGGTTTGTGGAGACAATGCGGTTCCAGTCATCGATCGACATATCCGTCAGCAGCCCGATATAGGAAATACCGGCATTGTTGATGAGGACATCCACTCCACCGAAGCGTTCTGTGATCTGTTCAAATAATTGTTCGACATATTCAAAGGAAGAAATATCGCCCACGCTGGCGAGCACTTCCGTGTGAAAAGTTTCTTCCAGTTCTTTTTTGAAATTTAAAAGTTCCTGTTCTGATCTGGAACAGGTAATGATCAGCCGGTCGCCCTCTGCGGCAAATGCGGATGCAATCGCGCGTCCGATTCCACGGGAGGCGCCGGTAACTAGTACGGTTCTATTCATAAAAATCTCCATTCTTGTCCGTTACTGGAACATTTCCAGTTTGTGTTTACGCTATATTTGTATATTTTTTATGTTCATTCTAATACGTAGTATTTTGACTCATTTATGATGCCATTTGCCGTTCGTCAATCATGCAGGCATGTTGACTCACTTGCGCTCATTATATCATGTGCAAAAACAGCACATGATCCAATTCACCGTTCGTCAATCATACGAGCATGTTGACTCACTTGCGCTCATTATATCATGAAGCAATGCTTCATGATCGTGATCTACACTCGCTTCGCTCGGCAGTCTTATTATATCATGAATAAATCAATGAAACAATTTCAATGAAAATCTAAATAAAATTAAAATTGTAGATTTACAGGGAAACAGCACTGTGTTAGAATTATTGCATAAAAATAATAGTATTGGAGGACTTATTTTGTGCTATATCAATGAATGATGAAGGAAAAACAAAAAGTGGAGGATCGGATCAATGACTTACAAAGCCAGATTGACGTGCTTCCATCAGGTACATTTTTCTGTACGAGAAATAATAAGTACTATAAGTGGTATTATACCGATAAGGGTAAAACAAAATACATTCCCAAAAGTGAACGAAAACTTGCGGAACAACTGGTAAAACGAAAATATTTAGAGAGCAGGCTGCGAAAACTTAAGCAGGAGGAGAAAAGGATAGATATTTATCTGAAGCAATATAGCTTAGATGAATTTTCTTCATATCATGTAGAGGAACATCCAGAGTTGCAGAAACTTTTGTCAGGAGTCTATGTACCGTTAAAGCAAGAACTGGATGAGTGGGTAAATGCTTCTTACACAAACAATCCGAAAGAACCACAAAAATTGATACATAAAACCATTCCCGGAATTCTGGTCCGGTCAAAATCTGAAGCTTTAATCATAAATGCGTTATTCGAACACAAAATCCCATTTCGTTATGAATGTTTATTACAGATTCAAAATGTTAGTATATATCCGGATTTCACCATCCGTCATCCTGTTACAGGTGAAGTGTATTATTGGGAACATTTTGGAATGATGGATAATGAAAATTATGCTCATAATGTATATTCAAAGTTACAGTTGTAGAATCCTTTAGATTATGAGTATGTAGAACTACTGATTCAATATTATTTTACATGAACAATGTATAGGTATTCAAATGGGCGAAAGGTATATATATATCAGAAACCAATAGTCCGAAATTTTATTGAATTATAGTATTTTTCAATCAAAATGGGTGAAAATTAGGTCGAAATACTTAAAATAGTCCATGAAAACGAAAAAACGAGGGCTATTTTGATGTTAAATGAAGAAATTCACCCATTTTGAAAATAAAAGAGGAGGATACATGAAAAAATGGGCAAAATATATGAATGCGGAAAAAAATAACCCAAAACATAAGCAATGAAGTGGGAGAACGGGCGAAATACACGAACGCTGAAAAAAATAGCCCATAACATATAAGACGGCTGCAGATAGTTGGATAAAGAAAACGGGTGGATCTGCTTAATGTAATAAAAGTGTAGCCCATCATGGTATTTAGTATAAACTGATATGAATAGTAATGTGTAAAAAGAAACAGCATGTTTTTACAGGATTAAATTTCATAGAAGGGTAGAATTTAACTCTGCAAGTGAGTTTAAGAGAAAAATTTGAAAAAATATAAAATTAGGTATGGACATTTCCGTAGAGATGTGATAATATAATCAAGCACGATTCAAGACGACTTGATTACGGCGCGTGGCTCAGCTTGGTAGAGCGCTGCGTTCGGGACGCAGAGGTCGCAGGTTCAAATCCTGTCGCGCCGACTATGAGATGGGAAGCCGTCAATCCTTGAGAGATCATGGGTTGGCGGTTTTTCTTTGTTTAAAATATATTCCCTATTTGTCATATCTATGTTATAATAAAAAATGTAACCGCTTACATAACGAGGAAAGAAGGAGGATTTCATAAATGAAGAAAAAAACAAGTCTTAGTGCGAAGCTGATCGCAGCGTTTATGGCTGCGATTCTTGGAAGTGTTTTGATCTGTGCACTTCTGACACACAGTAAAGTAGAGAGCGTGTTAAACAGTAACATGCAGCTTACGAGTGAGCAGACACTAAACAGTGCGATGACAAGTCTGCAGACATATGAGAAAACGATCAGTATACCGGTGGATCTTTTGACGAGAAAAGACAGTATCAAACAGCTTTTGCTTGAGCCGGAAAACTATGATAAATATATTGACAATGTAAACGACGAACTGGTTGCAGCCTGTAAAGTCGTAAATGGTTCGGTGCGTGCCTATTATGCTTTAAATGATGGCAGAACAATCACCGGATGGGTACAATACGAAGCTGACGGTTCAAAGACAGCGATGAACACGGTGGAAAATAAAGACCTTTCCGGGAAAGAATGGTACACCGCATGTCAGGGAAGAAAAGCAAAAGTAAATTCTATTTTCAGCTATATCACTGCGCCGTATGCGGATGAAGAAACCGGGGAGCAGATCATTACGGTATGTCAGGAAGTAAAATATAAAGATGTTGTCCAGGGCGTTGTTGCGATGGATATTGATGCATCTGCACTGGCAGACTATGTGGAAAATATCAGACTTTTAAATACGGGATTTGTTATGCTGGTAGATGAGCAGGGAAATATCGTGGTTGACAGCGAAAGTAATACTTTTGCAGATGGTACAGTTGCTGACCTTGAATTTTTTGCTCCGTTAACAGAAGAATTAGATAAACTCGAAGAACAGAAAGCACAGCTGGAGGAAAATGAAGATCCGGCAGCGGATGATATCGTATTGCAGGCATCTTATACCATGCGTGCAGAGGGAAGGGACTGTGCCATTACGGCGATGACAGACCGCATTACCGGATGGAGACTGCTCGGCTGTATCAGTGATCAGGAAAACCAGAAGAACCTGATCAACATTAACATAGGAACGTTGATGGCCGGTGTGATCGGTCTGATCTTTGGATGTGTGATCGCAGTCCTGACAGCGCTCAGTTTTAACCGCGAGATCAAAAAACTCCAGAATGCGACACATCGTGTGGCGGGCGGTGATTTTTCCGAGAAGATCAAAGTTACCAGAAGCGATGAGTTTGGCGTGCTTGAAACAAATTTTAACGGTATGATGGATGATGTGTCCGGACTGATCCATGCAGTCGAGGATAAATCAAACCATATTCTTGAAGTTGCAGGAGGCATCTCAGAAGTCGCTGGAAATACAAAAACAACGATCGAGCAGGTAACACAGGCAATCGACAGTGTGGCGCAGGGTGCGGTAAAACAGGCGGAAAGTACACAGGAAGCCAACACGGAAGTAGAGCATTTAAAGAACAGCTTAGATGAGACAAAAGAATATGTTTCCGGCATGAATGGAATGACAGAAAAGGCAAATGAAGTCAGCACCGAGGGAATTGAGAGTGTAAAAGATCTGATTGAAAAATCAGGAAAAACAGCTGAAAAATCAAAAGTTTCGTTAGAGGTTATGAATGAGATGGTTGAGAGTATTGATAAGATTTTTTACATATCGGATACGATCGCAGACATCACATCCCAGACGAACCTGTTGTCGTTAAATGCAAGTATTGAGGCAGCAAGAGCCGGAGAGATGGGAAAAGGTTTTGCAGTTGTTGCAGATGAGATCCGTAAACTGGCGGATGAGTCGAAAGAGTCAACGGATGAGATCAAGAAGATCATCACGGAAATCACGGAAAAATCAAAACTGGTTGAGTCAACGATGCAGGAAAATGAAGTACTGCAGACTGAGCAGCAGGAGGCGATCAACCGCACGGAAGAGATCTTTGGCGAGATTATGAAACAGATCGAAATGTTAGGCTCCGGTATGGAACGTATCAATGCCCTGAATGACACTATGTCTGCCAACAAAGATCTTGTTGTGGATAAGATGGGAACGATCGCATCGGTATCTGAGCAGTCCGCAGCGGCAACCGAGGAAGTCAATGCTTCCACCGAGCAGGTAAATGTTACAATGGAAGAGATCAGCGAACATACCGAGACGCTGCAGGCAATCGCAAAAGACCTGATGGAGACGATCAATCGTTTTAAGCTCGCTTAAGGCATGGAAATGACTTGCAAAACACCTGCTATACGGGTATAATTCTTGACGATAGATTGCATTTGACAATGGGAAAATAAACCGGATAGGGTAAAGCAGGAGGAAGATATGGGAAGAGACGTTATTATTGCATGTGATTTTAACAGCAAAGAAGAAGTGATCAATTTTCTTGGAAAATTCAAAGAGGAAAAACCTTTTGTAAAAATCGGCATGGAGCTGTTTTATGCAGAGGGACCGGAGATCGTCCGCACGATCAAACAGATGGGACACAAGATTTTCCTTGATTTAAAATTACATGACATTCCAAATACCGTTAAAAAAGCAATGTCCGTATTATCAGGACTGGACGTGGATATGTGTAACGTACATGCGGCAGGTACCAAGGCGATGATGCAGGCAGCCATCGAGGGACTCACGAGAGAAGATGGAACAAGACCACTGCTGATCGCAGTCACACAGCTTACTTCCACCAGTGAAGAGGTAATGCAGCAGGAACTGTGGATCGACAAACCGATCGACCAGACTGTTATGCATTATGCTAAGAATACGATGGAAGCCGGATTAGACGGCGTTGTATGTTCTCCGCTTGAAGCAGGAAAAGTACACGAGGTATGTGGAGACAAATTCCTTACCATTACACCGGGTGTCCGTTTTGCAGACGGCGATGTTGGCGATCAGAAACGTGTGACAACACCGGCAAAGGCAAAAGAACTTGGTTCTGACTATATCGTAGTCGGAAGACCGATTACACAGGCAGATGATCCGGTAGCAGCATATCGCAGATGTGTAGAAGAATTTGTAGGCTAGTACCAGATGAAAACAGGAAAAGAGAAAGATGAACGGGTCTTTCTCTTTTTTCGGTTAAGAGAGAAATTTGAGACAGATAGGGGATTTCATGGAAAGAAAAGGACTCAGTGGAAGCGCATTAAAAATAATCGCGATCGTAACAATGCTGATCGATCATATTGCGGCAACCGTGATCATTCGTATATTAAAATTCGGAGGCTATAATGACGGCCTTTATCAGCTGTATCGTGTGATGCGGAATATCGGAAGAATTGCGTTTCCGATATTCTGTTTTCTTCTGGTAGAAGGATTTATGCATACAAGAGACCGGGAAAAATATGCACTGCGTCTGGGATGTTTTGCGGCAGTATCTGAGATCCCGTTTGATCTGGCATTCAACGGAAAAGTTTTGGAAGTCGGATATCAGAATGTGTTTTTTACATTATTGCTGGGTCTGCTTACCATGATGGCGTATGATGCGGTGATGAACCAGAGCCGCTGGAGTGTCTGGAAGCGGACGGCATTATCTACGATTGCGATCCTTGCCGGAATGTTTGCGGCAGAGTTTTTATCAACGGATTACGGCGCACTCGGAGTTCTCTGCATTATGGTATTTTACCTGTTCCGGAGAAGCAGAATACAGCAGGTCGTGTTTGGATGTCTGGCATTTGTATGGTGGGAATGGGCAGCAGTGTTTGCATTCGTTCCAATCTTTTATTACAATGGAAAACGTGGCTTTGGAATGAAATATTTCTTTTACGCATTTTATCCGGTGCATCTGCTGATCCTGTATCTGATCGTATATAAAATGGGATATGGATCCGTGCCTGCAATATAGTGAATGCTCATTGGACCGGTATATGGAAAAGGACTTTAGAAAACGGAGGAGATGTTTTCTAAAGTCCTTTTTATATGTAAACCTGCCGGAAAATCTGGCAGGATTGTTTTTTGACGGAACTGACAGAACCCCAACCACCGAGTCGAAACTCAACAGCTCCTTTTGATGTTATTAATGATACGGAATAATTGTGACCATTTCTTGACTGGAAAATGAAGGAAATCTTAAAAACAGATGAGAAATTCATAAAGTCGCATAGGCGGGAAGGGGGAAATGAGGTATAATGTGCGTAAAAGTGGTTAACACAGGGCAGGAAATTTTGTCAGTGAAATCTACTGTGGAATTTTATAATGGAGAAAATTTATGAAAGAGTATCTGGAAAATGTGCGGTGCGTGGCACCGTTGATCCATAATATAACAAACTATGTGACAGCAAATGATGTTGCAAATGTCCTTTTGGCATGCGGGGCAAGTCCGATCATGGCAGATGAGGAGGCAGAGGTAGAAGAAATCACGGCACACTGCATGGGGTTAAATCTAAATCTTGGAACGCTAAATCAAAAGAAAATCCCTGCAATGCAAAAAGCGGGGAAAATGGCAAATAAACTTGGACATGTTGTGGTGTTAGACCCGGTTGGAGTCGGTGCAAGCAGTTTCCGGAAACAGACGGCGGAGCAGCTTTTAAAGGAAGTACGGTTTGATGCGATCCGGGGAAATATTTCAGAGATCAAAACCTTGGCATCTTTGTGTGGAACACAGGAAAAAAATAGTGGAAATATGGCAGTGTCAGATACAATGGATGTGGAAAAAATTACTGATAAATCAGATCATTGTGGAAAAATTACAGGTATAGATGGTTCTGGAAGAGGCGTGGACGCAGATAATGCAGATACAGTAACAGAGGAAAATTTAGCACAGCATATTAGTAATGCAAAAATGCTGTCAAAGAAACTGCAGACGATCGTTGCCATCACCGGAGCCATAGATCTGGTCACGGATGGCAGCAGTTGTTATGTGATTCGAAATGGCAATCCGCAGATGGAGCATGTGACCGGGGCAGGATGTCAGCTGTCCGGTATTTTAACCGCAGTTCTTGCTGCGAATCCGGAAAATAAGTTACAGGCAGCGGCGGCAGCAGTCTGCATGATGGGATATGCCGGGGAGCTTGCGGCGGAGAAAAGCGGACAGTCGGGCAGCGGAACCTACCGTGTGAGCTTGATGGACGCAGTGTCATGTATGGATGGAGATATGTTAGAGAGAGGAGCACGTTATGAGATTCGATAGAAAACAGTTATTATTATATGGGGTAACAGACAGAAGCTGGTTAAATGGTCAGACATTATATGAGCAGGTCAGACAGGCGTTGGAGGGCGGTGTGTCCTTTTTACAGCTTCGCGAGAAAAATCTTTCGGAGCAGGCATTTTTAGAGGAGGCAAAAGAGATACAAAAACTGTGCAGGGAGTACAAGGTGCCGTTTATCATTAATGACAACGTGGATCTTGCATTGGAGATTGATGCGGACGGTGTGCATGTCGGACAGGATGATATGGAGGCAGGGGAAGTGCGAAAAAGACTTGGAGAGGATAAGATCATCGGAGTTTCGGCACACTCGGTGGAGGAAGCGCTGCGCGCTGAAAAATGCGGGGCGACTTACCTTGGCTCCGGTGCTGTGTTTGGAAGCGGCACGAAAAAAGATGTGGGAACGTTAGATCATGAGGTGTTAAAAGAAATCTGTGCAGCAGTACAGATCCCCGTGGTTGCGATCGGCGGGATCAGCCGGGACAACATTTTACAGTTAAAGGGAACGGGGATTGACGGCGTGGCTGTGATCAGCGCTATCTTTGCGCAGAAGGATATCAGGGCAGCTGCACAGGAACTGAGGAAGTTGTCCGAGGAAGTGTGCAGGTAAGTCAAAATGCATGAACCTGGCATTAATGGTAAATAAATTTTTGAGATGCATGAGTCTGACATTGAAGAAAAACAAAACTACAAATGCGAGAACGGTGATGAATATGATAACAGAGCTGATACAGGGCGCAATTTTTGATATGGACGGAACACTGCTTGATTCCATGCCGGTCTGGGAACACGCCAGCGAGCGGTATCTGCAGAACAAAGGAATTGAGGTGCGGGAAAAACTTTCGGAGATTTTGTTTTCCATGAGCATGCAAAAGGGTGCGGAATACGTGAAAGAAAATTACCACCTCACGGAATCGACGGATGAGATCGTGACCGGTGTAAATAATATCGTTTATACTGCGTATGAAAAAGAGGTACAGCCCAAAGAGGGCGTGAGGGAGTTTTTGGATAAACTGCAGGCAGAAGGAATAAAAATGGTCGTGGCAACCTCGACAGACCGCCCTATGGTGGAGGCAGCATTAAAGCGCACAGGCCTGCTTTCTTATTTTGAACGGATATTTACCTGCACGGAAATCGGCAAAGGAAAAGTGGAGCCGGACATTTATCATGCGGCTTCTGATTTCCTTGGAACAAAACCGGAACACACGCTGGTGTTTGAAGATGCACTTTATGCGATCGGGACGGCGAAAAAAGCCGGGTTTGTGACGGTTGGGGTTTATGATGCGGCAAGTGAAAAGGAACAGGACAAGATCAGGGAGCAGGCAGATATTTATCTGGAAGCGTTTGCGGAAGCTGTGGGAAGAATATGAAAAATAAATGATAACCCAAAATCTCATTTACATGGAATTTACAAACTTTTCATGGCGTCGTATAAAAATCTGTGCTATGATAAATAATGTTGAGGTATCAGTGTGAAAAATAAGATTTTTCACATGCAAGATTTGTGCTTACGCACAAACTTGAGATGCGCAAAAATGGGGATTATTATGATTCGTAAAGCAGAGTTAAAAGACATTCCGGCAGTGATGGACATTTACAACGATGCCATTTTACATACAACAGCAACATTTGATACGGAAATCAAGGATTACGAGGATCGTCTGGCGTGGTTTCAGGCACACACAGGCCAGTATGTGATCTTTGTATATGAAGAGGCAGGCACAGTCGCGGGTTATGCCTCTCTTTCACGTTACAGGGAAAGAAAGGCTTTTGACCCTGCAGTTGAGATCTCTATTTATATTCATGCGGGTTATCGAGGGCGTGGCATTGGCCGCAGTCTCATGGAGAAAACATTGCAATATGCCAAAGAGTGCCCGCAGATCGGAACAGTTGTTTCACTGATTACCAGTGAAAATGAAGTCAGTATCCGTCTGCATGAACGCTTTGGTTTTTCTTACTGTGGTCAGATCAGACAGGCAGGCGTTAAGTTTGGCAGGAAACTGGGCTTAAACGCATATCAGATCATTTATGACAGAGAAATTGAATAGAAAGATTCCCGGAAAATGTAATGTGCAAAAACCTGGCATGATACATGGCAGTATCCCGGGAAATTGAGGAAAATGCCATGATAAGATATTTTAAGACGGATAATCAGCGGATCCAGGAAGAGGAAAAGATCGGGGACGGCGTATGGGTGCAGATGCTCCAGCCGACGCATCAGGAATGTGCCGAGATTGCAGAAGTATTGAATGTAGATATCGAAGATATCCAGGCCGCACTCGATGAGGAGGAGAGCTCCCGTATCGAACTTCAGGATGGTTATACTTTGATTTTAGTCGATATTCCAACGGTTGAGATACGTCATGAAAAACAGAGTTACACGACAATCCCACTCGGTATCATTTTAACGCAGGATGTGATCGTGACAGTCTGTACCGATGATACACCGGTATTGCAGAACTTTGTCAACAACCGTGTGAAAGAGTTCAGCACGAAGAAAAAAATGCGTTTTGTATATCAGATTTTGTTCCGCACGGCGACAAACTATCAGATGAACCTGCGTGTCATCGATAAGAAAAGAACGGAGATCGAGGAGCGGATCGGCAAAAATACAGAGGATATCGATCTGATCGACCTTCACGAATTAGAGTCTACGTTGGTCTACTTTGCGACATCCCTGCGTGCAAATGGCGTGGTCTTAGACCGACTGACCAGGTATAAGCGCTTAGAGCAGTACCCGGAGGACAAGGAACTGCTAGGTGATGTTATTGTCGAGAACCGGCAGGCAATCGAGATGACATCCATTTACCGTGATATTATCAATGGTACCAGAGAATTGATGTCATCTGTCATTGATAATCGTCTGAACAATGTCATGAAATACCTGACATCCATCACGATCGTCATGGCAATCCCGACTGTTATTTCCGGTATCTATGGAATGAATGTCAATGAAAAATGGATGCCGTTTGCAAATACACCGCACGGATTTCTGATCATCTGTGTTCTGACACTGCTGATTTGCATTGTGACGATGCTGGTGCTTCGGAAGAAGAAGATGTTGTAAAAAGTTAAGGAGTTCTGCATCAACAACTTTTGTTGATGCAGAACTCCTTTTTTTGAGAAAGTTATATAAAAAATCAGGGTAGTCTTTATTTCCCCTCAAACCGTCCGCTTGCCCCGCAAGGCAGCACCAGTCCATTGGAGGACACCGGCAGTCCAATCTCATCTGCGGTGACGGTTCCGTCATATTTTTCTAACGCAGTGGCGATCATATAGCGCAGCACTGCAGGCTGAAGTC
>ULUE01005544.1_pt1 | contig 21623 bp, 17 predicted proteins | sample 1958211 | NCBI WGS metagenome assembly ULUE01 (sample SAMEA4835752, study PRJEB28245) | human gut metagenome | biome: gut microbiome; material: fecal sample | place: Denmark | collected 2008 | reverse complement strand
ATCGAGCAGAGTTTTACACCTAATTGGGGATAAAACAGCTTGTCGCTGGCGGCGGTGTGGCCCTGATCGGTGTGACCCTCATTCCCCTGCTGTCCGGTCTGCTGGGATAAGCCCGGCGTTTGTCCGTAACCATCCGCACTAATCCCCTCCGCGCTCTCCCGGCCTGACCGGGAGGGCGCGGGAAAGGAGGTGTTTACCCGTGATTAGTGAAATCATTGAAGAATGGATAAAAGGTATTCTGATCGACGGCATCACGGGCAACCTGTCCGGGCTGTTTGACAATGTAAATGCCAAAGTCGGAGAAATCGCCGCCGATGTAGGGGCCACCCCGCAGGCGTGGAACAACGGCATTTTCAATATGCTGCAAAACCTGTCTGAAACGGTGGTGCTGCCTATCGCAGCGGCCATCCTTGCCTGTGTCATGTGCATGGAGCTGATACAGATGATAACAGAGAAAAACAATATGCACGACTTTGACAGTTCCATGTTCTTCCGCTGGATTTTCAAGTCTGCGTTTGCCATTCTAATTGTCAGCAACACATGGAACATCGTCATGGGCATCTTTGACGCCACCCAGAGCGTCGTCAACCAAAGCGCCGGTGTGATTATCGGGGAAACGTCCGTGAATTTTAACAGCCTGATACCTGACCTTGAAAGCCAGTTGGAGGCTATGAGCGTGGGCGGGCTTTTGGGCCTGTGGTTCCAGACCCTTGTGGTGGGCCTTACCATGAACATTCTCGCCATCTGTATTTTCCTTGTGACCTACGGGCGCATGATTGAAATTTACGTCGTAACCTCGTTAGGGCCTATCCCCCTTGCCACAATGGGAAACAGCGAATGGCGCGGCATGGGCCAGAACTACTTGAAATCCCTGCTGGCGCTGGGCTTCCAAGCCTTTTTAATCATGGTTATTGTCGGTATCTATGCGGTGCTGATACAGAACATTGCTTCCGCTTCTGACATATCCGGCGCAATCTGGGGCTGCATGGGCTATACGGTGCTTCTGTGCTTCTGCCTGTTCAAGACCGGCAGCATCAGTAAATCCGTATTCTCGGCGCATTAAAAATCAACTACACACAGGAGGAAATCATTTATTTCAACATACAACATCATTTACGCCGATCCGCCGTGGCGGTATGAGTGCAAAAACAAATCGGGTGCAGCGGAAAATCACTATCCCACCATGAGCATAGACGAGCTGTGCGCCCTGCCGGTGGAAACACTGGCTGCCAAGGACTGTCTGCTGTTTTTATGGGCCACATTTCCCATGCTACCGGAGGCGTTGCAGCTTATCCGGGCATGGGGCTTTACGTTCAAGACGGTGGCCTTTGTCTGGCTGAAACAGAACCGCAAAAGCCCTACATGGTTTTACGGGCTGGGTTACTGGACAAGGGGGAATGCGGAAATCTGCCTGCTGGCAAAGCGCGGCAAACCGAAACGTCATTCTGCCGCTGTCCATCAGTTCATTATCAGCCCGATTGAACAGCACAGCAAAAAGCCGGATGTGACCCGTGACAAGATCGTAGAGCTGGCGGGCGACTTGCCTCGCGTGGAGCTGTTTGCCAGACAGAAATACCCCGGCTGGGATGCGTGGGGCAACGAAGTGGAATGTGATCTTACCCTGAACCCGTCGTGAAAGGAGGTGCCAGATGGCTTATGTAACTGTCCCCAAGGACTTAACCCATGTGAAATCCAAGGTTGTGTTTGGCCTTACCAAACGGCAACTGATCTGTTTTGGCGGTGCGCTGCTGGTAGGCGTCCCGTTATACTTTCTCACCCGTGACTATCTCTCCACCAGTGCGGCGGCCTTGCTCATGGTATTTATCATGCTGCCGGGCTTTTTTCTTGCCATGTATGAGCGTCACGGCCAGCCCCTTGAAGTGATGGTAATGCAGATGATTCAGTGCTGCTTCCTCCGCCCCAAGGAGCGCCCCTACCAGACCAACAACGCCTACGCCGCACTTATGCGGCAGCATCAAATGGAACAGGAGGTAAAGGCCATTGTCCAAAAAAGAAATTCCAAGAGAGCCCGAAAAAACAAAGCTGACCCGCGCCCAGCGAAAAGAAATTGACGCGGTAATCCGCAAATACAAGGGCGACGGCAAGCCCCATACGGCACAGGCCACCATCCCCTATGAGGCCATGTACCCGGACGGCGTGTGCCGCCTGACGAAAAATACCTTTTCCAAGTGCATTGCCTTTGAGGACATCAGCTATCAGCTCGCCCAGCCGGACACCAAGACGGCCATCTTTGAACACCTGTGCGACCTCTACAACTATGTGGACGCCTCTATTCACGTTCAGTTTTCGTTCCTGAACCGCAGGGTTGACCCGGTGCAGTACGCCAAGAGCTTTGAGATTGCGCCGCAGGGGGATGACTTCGACGACATCCGGGCCGAGTACACCGGCATCCTCCAAAAGCAGCTTGCAAACGGCAACAACGGCATCGTTAAGACCAAGTACCTGACGTTCACCATTGAGGCCGACAGCCCGAAATCTGCAAGGGCCAGACTGAACCGCATCGGCCTTGACCTCTTAGATTACTTCAAGACGATGGGAGCTGTGGCCCATGTGATGAACGGCAAAGAACGGCTTGCGGTGCTGCATGGCGTGTTCCACCCGGACGGGGAACTGTTCAATTTTGACTGGAAGTGGATGACCCCCTCCGGCCTTTCCACCAAGGACTTTATCGCTCCATCCTCCCTGTGCTTCGGCATTGCAAAGACCTTTGGCATGGGCGGCAAATACGGCGCGGTGAGCTTCCTGCAAATCCTCGCCCCGGAGCTTTCGGATGAAATGCTGGCCGATTTTCTCAATACAGACAGCAGTATTTTAGTGAACCTCCATGTGCAGGCCATCGACCAGACCGAGGCCATCAAGACCATCAAGCGCAAGATCACCGACCTTGACGCCATGAAGATACAGGAGCAGAAAAAGGCCGTCCGCAGCGGCTATGATATGGACATACTTCCCTCCGACCTTGCCACCTACGGGGAGGACGCAAAGAAACTTCTTACCAAGCTGCAAACCAGAAATGAGCGCCTTTTCATGCTAACGTTTCTTGTGCTGAACGTGGCCGACACCAAACAGAAGTTGAGCAACGATGTGTTTCAGGCCGCCGGTGTGGCGCAGAAATACAACTGTTCCCTTGTCCGTCTGGACTACCAGCAGGAACAGGGCCTTGTGAGCAGCCTGCCGCTGGGCGTCAACCAGATCAAAATCCAGCGGGGCCTTACCACTTCCAGCGTGGCCGTGTTCGTCCCCTTTGTGACGCAGGAGCTTTTTCAGGGCGGCGCAGCCATGTATTACGGCGTCAACGCCAAGTCCCACAACATGATTATGTTGGACAGAAAACAGGCCCGGTGTCCCAACGGCCTGAAATTAGGCACCCCCGGCAGCGGCAAATCCATGAGCTGTAAATCCGAGATCGTCAGTGTGTTCTTAACGACGCCTGACGATATTTTTATCTCCGACCCGGAGGCTGAATACTATCCGCTGGTGAAGCGGCTCCACGGTCAGGTGATCCGGCTGTCGCCCACCAGCCGGGACTATGTGAACCCGCTGGACATCAACCTGAACTATTCCGAGGACGATAACCCGCTGGCCCTGAAATCCGACTTCGTGCTGTCGTTCTGCGAGTTGGTCATGGGCGGCAAGAACGGGCTGGAACCCATTGAAAAGACGGTCATTGACCGGGCCGTGCGGGTGATCTACCGGCCCTATCTGGCAGACCCCCGCCCGGAAAATATGCCGATTCTGTCCGACCTCCACAAAGCGTTGTTAGATCAGCACGTCCCAGAGGCTGACCGTGTGGCGCAGGCTCTTGACCTGTATGTGTCCGGTTCCCTGAACGTCTTTAACCACCGTACCAACGTGGACATTGGCAACCGGCTTGTGGCCTTTGACATCAAGGAACTGGGCAAACAGCTCAAAAAGCTGGGGATGCTCATTGTCCAAGACCAGATTTGGGGCCGCGTCACCGCCAACCGCAGCCAGGGCAAGGCCACATGGTACTTTGCTGACGAGTTCCACTTGCTTCTGAAAGAGGAACAGACGGCGGCCTATTCCGCTGAAATCTGGAAGCGGTTCAGGAAATGGGGAGGCATCCCAACCGGCGCGACGCAGAACGTGAAAGACCTGCTTTCCTCCCCGGAGATCGAAAACATTCTGGAAAACAGCGATTTTATCACGCTGCTCAATCAGGCGTCCGGGGACAGAAAAATCCTTGCGGAACGGCTCAACCTGTCGGCAGACCAGCAGAAGTACATCGACAATTCCGAACCCGGCGAGGGCCTTTTGATCTTTGAAAATGTGGTGCTGCCCTTTACCAACCCCATCCCGAAAAACACCGAGCTTTACAAGATTATGACGACCCGGTTAGACGAAGTTCCGATGGCAGAAAAATCGACATACTAAAACAGGAACGCTATCATTTTATGGAAGGATGTGCTAAAATATAATGGGAAAGGGGTAATCTCATGGAGAATCACGAAATATTAGCTCCTGCTTTACAAAAATTCTATAGCGCATTAAAATCGCTCGATGAATTTGGCCGATATGGTAATTTTTTTGATGATGTTTCAAACTTGGATAAATTCTTTTCTGAGTTCAGAAATATTACATTCGTTATACAAAAAAACTTAAAGACGGAGGAAAACAAAAAAACATACGAGGAACTGCGCGATAGCCTTTTGTCGGGCGATACATTGAAATGGTTTATCAACACGCGAAACAAAACAACCAAAGAGAGACCATTTGAACTGAAAAAAGAGCTTGCTATTGATTTGTATTTACCTCATGGCTTATACACATTAAAAGATTCGCGCCTTGTTGTTGATGTGGATGCATCGTTTAACGACGCATTGGATTATATTCGTTCTGTATGTTTTGAAAACCTAGGATTGGTAGAGGTGTTTTTTACTTCAAGAATTACTTTCCGAGAAGCAAATGATACACTTGATCTTTATCCCAAAATCAGAGATGGCATTGCACAGATGAATCAATTTTTAGAGGAAATAGGGAAACATTTTCCATGTGACTGTGAAATATGCCAAGCTCTTAAATGTAAAATTGAAACACTGTTCCGCAACATACAGTTTAAGGAATTGAATTTCACGAGTGATTACACTTTGGAACTGGGGAAAGAGGCAGTTGAAGGAGAAAAGGCTGCAATGTTTTTTTCTATGGGAGACGCAAAGTTTATTCAGCCCTCCGAACTAAGAGCTACTCTTGATAATCCTATTTTCAAAGATTCCAAAGGATGTTTACGGGAGCTGTTTTTACGATTTTCCTCCATGCATACTGTAATATTTCAAATGCAGGAGCATGACATCATGCCTGTTTTTATGCTGGTCTACGATGACCAGACCTATCGTATGATACCTTTTGTTGCAACAACAAAGGCAACATTTTACCGGAGGGTGTTAGAAATAATAAGTATGCCGGACTTTAATGAAGTAAGTGCTGTGTTCTACTGTGGTGAATACTACCTGTACGATGTTGAACAGCTTCAAGAAATTAACGAAAGGCCTTATTCCGAACATATTCATAATGCACAAAAGGAAATCTTATCTTTTGTTATGATAGCCAAAGGTGGTGGCGAAATGAGTATAGTATTGGATGAAAGCCGCATTGAAGATATGCAATATATATCGGAACAATTCAGGCAGTCTAAATGGTGCAAACCTGATGATGCTGTATCATTTGACTGGCTAAATCCCATTCGTCTAAAGCTGAATTCCTGAATGAGCTTTGAAAGCGTCGCTGAACAAGCGGCGCTTTTCTTATGTCCAAAATAGGAGGTGACGACCCATTGAAAGAGCTGAAAGATAAACCCAAGGTGACACAGGCCATGACCCGCGACGGCCTCACGCTGGAAAATAAGGCCACCGGCGAGGTTGAGAACATTTCCAGCCGGGAGACTGAACAGGACTATACCCCGGAGGCTGGCGGCACAGCGGAAAAGCTGCTGGAACGGGCCAACGATGCCCATGACCGGCACAAGGCCAAAAAGTCCGCAAAGCAGGCAGCGGCCACCGCTGCCGAGGGGGACGCCGCCCTGCACCGGCCATCCTCACGGCTCCAACTGACCGAGGAAGAACGGGCCGACCCGGACTTACAGCCCTATATCCGCAAAGCAGATCAGAAAGCTGACAAGCTGGATGCATCCCGTGACGCTATTCCGAAAAAGCGTGTTGTTGTGAAAGAAACGGTCTATGATGAGGCCACCGGCAAGGCCAAGAGCGCCCTGTGTTTTGAACAGCAGGACAAAGGGCCTCCCAAGTTAAAACCCAACCCGGCAGGTCGCCCCGTTTCGGAGGTATTATTGTTCGTCCACGGGAAAATCCACGAAGTTGAGCATGAAAACGTGGGTGTGGAGGGCAGCCATAAGGGGGAGGAATTTGCCGAGCGTCAGGCTGGCCGGGCCATCCGCAGCAGCATCCGGCACCACAAGCTGAAACCCTATCGGACTGCAGAAAAAGCCGAGCGGCAGGCCCTTGCCGCAAACGCGGAGTATTTTTACCAGAAGTCCTTGCGGGATAACCCGGAGATCGCACAGGCGGCCACCAATCCCGTTTCCCGGTTCTGGCAAAAACAGCAGATTAAGCGCCAGTATGCCAAGGCCGCCCGGACAGCGGGCCAGACCGCAGGGACGGCGGCACAGGGCGCAGCTAAGACAGCCGCATCCTCCACCAGAGCGGCCAAGGCAGCCGCCGAGGAAAGCAAACAGGCCGCCTCTTTTGTGGCCCGTCACTGGAAAGGTTCACTGGCCGTTCTGGTGCTGGGGCTTTTGCTGCTGATGGTTCTGACCGGCCTGCAATCCTGCACCGCCATGTTCGGCAGCGCCGGAAGCGGCATTGCGGCGTCCTCCTACTTTTCCGAGGACAGCGATATGCTGGCCGCCGAGGATGCCTACGCGCAGATGGAAGCTGAGCTGCAAGCGTATCTGGACAACTACGAGACTACCCATGACTATGACGAGTACCACTTTGACCTTGACAGCATCGAGCATGACCCCTATGTGCTGATCTCCATTCTGTCGGCACTCCATGACGGGCAGTTTACCATTGGAGAGGTGCGAAGCGATCTGCAAATGCTGTTCGACAAGCAATACATCCTGACGGAAAACGTTGTGAAAGAAGTGCGCTACCGCACGGAAACCCGGACAGGGACGCGGACGGTCACAGACCCGGACACCGGCGAAACCTCAACTGAGGAATACGAGTATGAAGTAGAAGTACCGTATGACTATTACATCTGCACTGTGACGCTGGAAAATTTCAATCTGTCTCATGTGCCGGTCTACATCATGGACGAGGAAACGCTAAGTGCCTATTCCCTGTATATGTCCACGCTGGGCAACCGGCCCGACCTGTTTTCCGGCAGCCAGTACCCCCACGCCTCCACCCTGAAAGAACCGACCTATTATGACGTTCCCCCGGAGGCTTTGGAGGATGAACAGTTTGCCGCCATGCTGAAAGAAGCCGAAAAGTACATCGGCTATCCCTATGTGTGGGGCGGCAACTCCCCCAGCACCAGTTTTGATTGCAGCGGCTTTATTTCATGGGTCATCAATCATTCCGGATGGAACGTGGGACGGCTGGGGGCGCAGGGACTATACAATATCTGTACCCCTGTTTCCAGTTCGCAGGCCAAACCCGGCGACCTTGTGTTTTTTGTCGGCACTTATGATACCCCCGGCGTGTCCCACGTCGGCCTGTATGTGGGCAATTCGGTCATGCTGCACTGCGGCGACCCCATTTCCTACACAAATCTCAATTCAAATTATTGGCAATCCCATTTCTATAGTTTCGGGCGTCTACCCTGACGCCAGAAAGGAGTTTTGACTATGGCAAGTAAACTTGACCGCATTGAAAAGGACATCCAGAAAACCAAGTCCAAGATCGCGGAGTATCAGAAGCAGCTTCGGGAGCTGGAAGCGCAGAAAACTGAACAGGAGAATTTGCAGATCATCCAGCTTGTGCGCGGCATGAACATGAAGCCGGAGGAATTTGCCGCATTTCTGCGTTCCGGCGCAATGCAGGCCACCCCTGCTGTCACAGTGTACCATGAACAGGAGGAAAATGCCCATGAAGAATAAAATCAGACGATTTTCCCGTATGCTGCCCGCAATTCTGGCCGTGATGCTCTGTGTCACGGTCTTTCCTGTTACCGCCTTTGCAGGCGGCACCGACCCGGCCCCGGAGCCTTTGCCGGAAGCTGCCGCCGAAGCAACGGGCGGCGTGGAGCCTGACGCGGAGAAGCCAAATAAGACGAATACCGCAGCCGCAGGCATAACGGAGGATGATAAAACCAAGAGCTTGACCAGCAAGGAAGCCGTCGATCTGCTTTCCTCCCTGTTCGGCTCCAAAGTAAACATCACCGCTACGGACGATGGCATCCAGATCACCACCAGTGGCACGGAGGAAACTATTCAGACCGGCACCGTGACTACAAACGGTGGAAAGCTGAACGTCCGCACCGGCGCGGGGCTTGATAAGACCGCGTTCACCCAACTTCCCAACGGAACGCAGGTGGAAGTGATCGGCACAGACGGCGATTGGGTGAAAATTCTTCTGCCGGAGCGCATCGGCTATGTCCATTCCGACTACCTGACCGTCAGCGACACCAAGACAGAAAGCACCGACGAGGGAAGCTTCTCCCTCGCCCTTGATGAAGAAGAACTTGCCGCCTTGCTGGGGTTGTTCAGCGGTAGCCAGACCGGCGGCATTGCTGCCCTGACCCCGGACGGGAACCTGACGCTGATTGACGACATCGGCAGCACTACCCAAAGCGGCAAGCAGTTTATCACCGTGGAAACCAAGACCGGCAACATCTTTTACCTGATTATTGACCGGGACGACGAGGGAAAAGAAACCGTCCATTTCTTAAATCAGGTGGATGAAGCCGACCTGCTGGCGCTGATGGATGACGGCCAGACAGGAAGCACCGCTTCTGTCTGCACCTGTACCACCAAATGCAAGGCTGGGGCCGTCAATACGAATTGCCCGGTTTGTAAAAATAACATGAGTGAGTGTACCGGGCCGGAGCCGCAGGAAGCCCAGCCGCAGGAAACCGTAGCCCCGCAGGAAGAACCGAAAAACAGCGGTTCCGGCGCTGGCGGCCTGATCGTGTTCCTTGTAGTAGCACTGGCTGGCAACGGCGCAGCCCTGTATTACTTTAAGTTCAAAAAGCCCAGGGCAGATACCAAGGGCAGCGACGATTTAGACGAATATGATTTTAGCGACGACGAGGATTTGGAGGACGAAGCGCCGGAAACCGAAGATACGCAAGTGCAAAAAGATGAGCTGTCTTGAAATACAAGAAAGCTCCAAAATTCAGCTAAAGTATGAGCGAAACAATAGCTCCAAGGATAACGCCTAAAATGCAGAACACAAAACCAGTGATAAAGTTCTTCTTGTCAGATTTTGATAGTTCTTCTTTGTATTCAGCTATTTCTCCTGTAAGTTGCAAAATCGACTGGTTCATTATCGAAATTGATTCAGACAATTTGCTAATAGTTTGCAAAGTATCATCGCTTTGGTAATGCAGTTTTATGTCGTCAGCACTCATTAAGGCAATTCGTTCACCTTTTCTAATCAATAAGGTGCCCTGAAAATAAGTGAGCGTATTAGTATTCTTTTTGACTTCAATTACAAGAATTTTTTTCTTGTCAAAAGAAACGACATAAGCAATGTGTTCAGGAGGATTTTCCAAGAGAGCAAAAGCTTGATTAATTCGATTGATTTCATTATCGGAAACACCAATGATTCCTTTTTGTTCATGAAAGCCGAGAATTAGAATACCACCTTTGGTATTTGCAAATGCGGCAACGACTTTGCAGATAACGTTAAGAGGAGTATTGCCAGACTTAAATTCTATGGTTTCATTCTCACCGTTTTCTAAATACTCTTTGATGTTTGTACTGTTAATTGTAGCTTCCATGGAGTATACCGCCTTTATTATCCTTTTGGAATATTATAGCACAAAGAGTATTAACGGACAATCTACAATGGAGGTATAAAATGCAGCTTGTAATTGCAGAAAAACCGAGTGTCGCCCGCAGCATTGCGGGCGTGATCGGGGCCACGGAGAAGCACAACGGATATTTGCAGGGAAACGGCTATCTGGTGAGCTGGTGTATCGGGCATCTGGTGTCCTTTGCTGACGCTGGCCGGTATGACGAGCATTTCAAAAAATGGCGCTATGAGGATTTGCCTATCCTCCCGGAAATGTGGCAGTACATCATCCACGACGAGAAAAAGCAGCAGTTTGACATTCTGCGCTCCCTGATGAAGAACCCCGACGTGACCGGCCTTGTGTGCGCCACCGATGCCGGGCGCGAGGGAGAACTCATTTTCCGTTTCGTCTACCAGATGGCAGGCTGTGAAAAGCCGTTCAAGCGCCTTTGGATTTCCAGTATGGAGGACAGCGCCATCCGGGACGGCTTTGCCCACCTGAAACCGGGAACGGACTATGACCCGCTGTATCAATCGGCCCTGTGCCGTGCCAAGGCGGATTGGCTGGTGGGCATCAACGCCACCCGGCTTTTCTCCGTGCTGTACCACAAGACCCTGACCGTGGGCCGTGTTCAGACCCCGACCCTGAATCTGCTGGTGGAGCGCGACGCCAAGATCACGAATTTCAAGAAAGAGAAATATCACATCGTCCATATCGGTGTAGGCGGCACGGACGCAGTAAGCAACCGGATTTCTGATGCTGCCGAAGCAAACACCGTCAAGGCGGCCTGTGCCGGAGCGCAGGCTGTTTGTGTTTCCGTGACGCGGGAGAAAAAGACGGAGCAACCGCCCAAGTTCTATGACCTGACCACCTTGCAGCGGGAGGCCAACCGGCTCTTTGGATTTACCGCCAAACAGACCCTTGATTACGCACAAACACTGTACGAAAAGAAACTGCTGACCTATCCGAGAACGGACAGCCAATATCTCACCGATGATATGCTGCCTGTGGCCGAAAACCTTGTGTCCGGCCTTTGGGGGCTGGTGTCTTTCGCCAAGGGCCTAAACATTTCCCCGCAGTATGACCGCATCCTGAACAGCAAAAAGGTGTCCGACCACCACGCCATTATCTCCACCGCTGAATTTGTGAAGCAGGGCTTTGACGGATTGGCTGAGAGTGAACGAAAGCTGCTGTCCCTGATCTGCTGCAAAATGCTGTGCGCTGTGGCCGGGCCTTATGTATATGAGGCTGTCACCTCCACATACACCTGTGCTGGGAAAGAGTTTACCGCCAAGGGCAAGACCGTTCTTTCCCCCGGCTGGAAAGAGATTGACCGTCGTTTCCGTTCCTCCCTGAAAACCGATTCTGACGAGGACGCCGAAGCCGTGAGGGAGCTGGCGGAGCTTAAAGAGGGACAGACCTTTGCGGATGTGGCTGCATCCGTCACGGAGCATTTCACCACGCCGCCCAAGCCCTACACCGAAGATACGCTGCTGTCTGCTATGGAACGGGCCGGGGCCGAGGATATGCCGGAGGACGCCGAGCGCAAGGGGCTGGGAACCACGGCCACCCGCGCCGCTATTTTGGAAAAGCTGGTTCAGATGGGCTTTGTCCAGAGAAAGGGTAAGCAGCTCATTCCCACCAAGGACGGCATTAATCTGGCCGTGGTACTGCCGGAGGCTTTGACCTCTCCCCGGCTTACCGCTGAATGGGAAAGCCGTCTGACCGAGATCGCCAAGGGGCAGGCTGACCCGGACGAGTTTATGGCAGGTATTGAGGCTATGACGCGGGAGCTGGTGAAAACCTATTCCTGCATCAGTGAGGATAAGCAGAAATTGTTTCAGGCCGAGCGCGTGGCAATCGGGACGTGTCCCCGCTGCGGCGAGGCCGTCTACGAGGGCAGGAAAAATTACTACTGTGGAAACCGGGCCTGTCAGTTTGTCATGTGGAAGAATGACCGATTTTTTGAGGAACGCAGGAAAGTGTTCACCCCGAAGATCGCCGCCGCACTGCTCAAAGACGGAAAAGCAAAGGTAAAGGGCCTCTATTCTATGAAAACCGGAAAAACCTATGACGGGACGGTGCTTTTGGCCGATACCGGCGGGAAATACGTCAATTATCGCGTGGAACACAGGAGCTAAGACACTAACAAAGCAAGCATAGGGGGCGAATGCACTCCCTATGTGCTTTTTATATCAACTCAAGGAACATCTGTATTCCAAAACGCGATAATTTCTGTTATAATATGGCAAAAGGAACCGAGGTGAAATTATGCAAGAAATGACGCATCAACACACTCGCGAATTGGATATTTATTATAATGAACACAAAAAAGCTTGTACCAATTGTGGAAAGCAGTTCCAAAATGGCATGACGGCACACTTAGGTTATCTTGTAGATAGAACCCCAGCTGTACTTTGTGATGACTGTTCCCAACTACTTTCTGAAACCGTTGTTCGATATTACTGGACAAAACCAGAATATGAGGAGGTTTTGCCAACAGCCAAACTCTGGCGATATATGGACTTAAGCAAGTTCATTTCTTTGATTGGAAAGAAAAAGCTATATTTTGCATCATTAGAATCGTTTGAGGATATTTTTGAAGGAGCAAAGGGAATCGCAGAGAGAAAAGAAAAATGGGATAATTTTTATCTTGATTTTTTCAAGCAGGCGATACAAACTGCTCCGGGTATGAATCCAAAAGACTTAACCGACCAATACATAGAAGAAAATGCTGTGCGACTACTATCCGAAATGGAAACTGGAGGTAAGTTTGAAAGGAAAAACACATTTGTAAGCTGCTGGCATTGTGATCAATATGAATCCGAGGCTATGTGGAAGTTATACTCTACAAATGTAAAAAATGCGCTTGCAATTCAAACAACTTGCCAGCAGCTATATGAAGCACTTGGAAAAGACCCGTCCATACAAATAGGAAAAGTACAGTATATTGATTTTACAAAACGCTTCTCTGCTGTAAATGGAGCGTATTGGTACAAGCGAAAATCATTTGAATATGAACAAGAGGTGAGAGCTGTCGTAAAAGTGCGAAAAGCTAATAGTAGCGGCATTGAAAAGGATATAGATATTGAAAAATTGATTGCAGCAATCTATATTTCGCCGTATGCGCCTAAGTGGTTTGAGGATGTAGTATATGATGTCGTAAAAAAATATGGCTTGAACAAACCAATCTTTCACTCGGAAATGGCAGCAACGCCATTTTACTAACATGTTTGTGTTGTGACATTTTGCACCTACTTGATATTTGATTTAGCAGGAAATCTTTGAAAGGTTTCCTGCTTTTCTTTTACCCATTTTACAGAAAGGAGGCTGCCGATGGCAAGTTTACGGGACACCGTAAGAGAATATCAGGACGATTTACGAAGCGGCATTGCATGGCTAACGTTCTGGCGGGAGGGCCGTTCATGGCACGGGGAAGCGTTTCATCTGGATATGAGCGACTATTTGTACCCGGAGGACAAAATGCGGCTTGCCGAGATACAGGCCACAGACCCCAAGGCCGTTGTGGTGAACGGCTACTATTCCGGCTATCTGGGTGAGGAAATAAGCGTGGACGAGCTGGCCGCCGGAGTGCGCCATCACTACGAAAACGGCCTAAGTAATATCGCCCCGTTTATGGAGGCCCACGACGATGTGCTGCCCCCGGAGGTGTTGGAGAAAGCACGGGCCAAGGCCCATGAAGCGGGGCTGCCCTTTTATGAGCGCCCCTATAATGGCGAGGACATCGACCCGTATGTATATGACGGCAACATGAGCGTTGAGGACTACGAGCTGATGCACCGTCTGATGGAACAGGACAAAGAAAGGAATGAGCGCGTGAACGAAGTATTTTCTATCCAGCTCCACAACCACCAGCTCTACGAACAGGGCAAGGATGGTGTCTGGCTGGATATGCCTACTACAACGAAACAGCTACAAGCAGCCCTGCGGCAGATCGGCATTACCGCCGACAATCCGCAGGATTTTTTTATCAATGGGTATTCCTACCCGGAGGGCCAGCGTCTTGCGCTGCCTTACGATATGGTGCTGGCCGCCGACGTGGACGAGCTGAATTTCCTTGCCGCCCGGATGGGCCAGCTTGACGCCTCCGAGATCGCAGAGCTGAACGCCGCCCTGCAAAATCCCAAGGGCGGCTTTGAAAATATCGGCCAGATCATCGACTTTACTGAAAACGCGGACTACTATGTGCATCTGCCGGATGTGCATACCGCCGCCGCTTTGGGAGACTACTACCTGAACCGTTCCGGCATGGTGGATATGCCGCAGGAATGGAAATCCGGGATTGATACGACGCAGTTTGGCCGCCACATTGCCCAGCAGGAACAGGGAGCTTTTACCGAGTATGGTTATATCGTGAAAAGCGGCGACAAGTGGCAGCGCGTTCATGAGGGCCAGCCGGTGCCGGAGGAATACCGGGTAATGGCCTTTCCCCGGCCGGAGGTTATGCGGGATGAAATCAAGACCCGACAGGCAGCGGTATTGACTGCCGAGGCCCCGCAGTTCCAGCCGGTTATCCCCATCGACTTGAACGGAAAGAACAATGCCGAGCGCATGAAAGAGATTACTGACCGTCTGGAAGCCGGAATACAGGCCCTTTTTGAAAGTGAACAGTACAAAGCCTATCTCACGGCGATGTCCAAGTTCCATAATTACAGCTTCAACAATACGCTACTGATTGCCATGCAGAAGCCGGACGCCTCTCTGGTTGCCGGTTTTGGTAAGTGGCGGGACGACTTTGAGCGCCATGTGAAGAAAGGCGAAAAAGGAATCAAGATACTGGCCCCGTCCCCCTACAAGGTGAAAAAGCAGATGGAGAAAATCGACCCGGCTACTCAAAAGCCGGTAATCGGCGCAGACGGCAAGCCCGTTACAGAGGAACGGGAAATTGAAATCCCGGCCTTTCGCGTCGTCACAGTCTTTGATGTGAGCCAGACCGAGGGCAAGGAAATCCCGGACATTGCCGTGTCCGAGCTGACCGGCAGCGTGGAACAGTATCAGGATTTTTTCACCGCGCTGGAAAAGGCGTCGCCAGTGCCGATTGCCTTTGAGAACATCGAGGGCGGCGCACACGGCTACTACCATCTGGAAGAAAAGCGGATTGCCATTGACGAGGGCATGAGTGAATTGCAAACCCTGAAAACGGCCATCCATGAGATCGCCCATGCCAAGCTCCATGCCATCGACAAGGACGCCCCAGCCACCGAACAGGCTGACCGGCCAGACCGCCGCACCCGTGAGGTGCAGGCCGAAAGCGTGGCGTATGCCGTCTGCCAGCATTACGGGCTGGATACATCAGACTATTCCTTTGGCTATGTGGCCGGTTGGAGTTCTGGGCGGGAGCTGTCCGAACTGAAAGCCTCCCTTGAAACCATCCGAAAGGCGGCCAACGAGCTGATAACCGACATTGACGGCCATCTGGCCCAGCTTCAGCAGGAGCGCGAGGCAAAACAGGAAGCCGAACAGCCGCAGGAACAGCAAACGCCAGACCAGACCGAGGCTCCGTCCCTTGACCCGACAGCGGAGCCGGTTGTTACGGTGCTTTGGAGTGAAAGCCCCTATCTGAAAGAGGGTCAGACCATGCCGCTGCATGAGGCCGACGCCCTGTTTGCCCGTCTGGACGCGGAGTTTCAGGAGCCGGGCTATGACAAGACTAAGTTCCGTATTGACTTTACTTTCCGGGGCCAGCCGGACAATTACGAGGGGCGGCAGGATTTTGGCGACGGGGACGGTTCCCTGATACAGCACATCCAGAGCTACCATGAATACTACGCCCAGGATGAAAACTGGAAAAACCATGTGATTGCGGAAACCGGCTTAGAGGGCTGGGAGCAGGACAAAGCAGAACGGGATATGCTGCTGGGTGAGTTTGTTCCTTATATGAAGCTGCATTGCAATCTCTCCCACATGGAACAGGAAGCCAGACGGCCCCTGCTTTCCGGGGAGGAATTGACGCCGGAGCAGGCAGCCTATTTCCATGCCGTTCTTGATTATGTGCAGGAGAGCCGCCCACTTCTCAATCAGGGCCAGTATCAGTTGCCGGAGCCGCCGAAGCTGTCCGATTTTGACCAGACCTTGCAGGACTACAAGGAGCAGGTGCAGGCCGAGATCGCACAGGAGGCCGCCGCAGCCGGTATGACCGTGGAGGAATATGCGGCGGCTGGCTATGAAGCGCCGGAGCAGGACAGCTTTTCTATCTATCAGATCAAGAGTGGTGATGAAACGCGGGACTATCGGTTTGAACCCTTTGATCGCTTGCAGGCCACGGGCCGCTCTGTGGATAGGGCCAACTATGACCTTGTTTATACTGCGCCGCTGGATAGCAAGACCACGTTGGAGGACATCTACCGCACATTCAACATTGACCATCCGGCAGATTTCAAGGGACATTCCCTTTCTGTGTCCGACGTGGTGGTGCTGCATCAGGGAGGCAAAGATACGGCCCATTACTGTGACAGCTTTGGTTTTCAGCAGGTGCCGGAGTTTTTACGGGAAAATCCCTTGCGTACCGCCGAGCTATCCACGGAGCAGAACGAAAACATGATTGACGGCGTTATCAATAACGCCCCGTCCATGGGCGAGTTAGAGGCCAAGGTAAAAGCCGGGGAACAGATTTCCCTTACCGATCTTGCCGATGCTGCCAAGGCCGAGGGCAAGAAGCCCAAGGCCAAACAATCCCGCAAGACCCAGCAAAAAAAGCCCTCCATCCGTGCGCAGCTCAAAGCCGTACAGGAGGAACAGGCAAAAAAGAAACCGGCGCGGGAAAAATCGCAGGAATTGGAGGTGTAACGGATGCAGAAGTTTGAGAATGTGGACGTGATTGCGGCTCTGGGTGAGATCATGCGGCAGAACACCGCGTTTTATCAGAGCGACTTTGACATTGACAAGGGTATTATCCAGCGGGCCGCTGCCAGCAATCAGGCCGTGGACAAGACCCTGCTGTGGATGTCCCGGCCCTCCGGTACGTACTGCTTCCGGGAACGTGATGTGTTCCTGAAAGATACCCGGCAGCACAATACATGGCGGTTCTACGGGGAGCAGACCCGCGACAAGATACTGGCCTACGCCGTGGAGCTGACCGGCACAAAGGATGATACTATCCGGGGCAATCTCTATGAACTGAACTACCAGCAGCATTTCCGGCACGTTATTGATGCCGCCTTGCCGGTAAGTGTGAACCGGCTCTTTTATGAGCGTGGAAGCCGTGACATTCCGGCGAACCAGTTTTTTGACGGAAGCCCTGACCGTGTGCTGGGCGATTTCCTGCACTATGAGTTTCAGCCCCACGACCCGGCTGTGCTGCAGGAGGCGTTACAGCAGGAGCAGCACAGCCGGGAGCAGGCAAGACCGAGGGATTTCAAGGCCCACATCACCGCTTTGCATAACAGCCGGATTGAAACAGAGGCACAACGCATCGTAGATAAGCTGATAGATCTGTCTGCACCCAACAGTCCCAACAAGACGCATTTCATGGTGGAGATCTCACCGCACTTTGACGCGCTGGCTTCCACCAAGGACAATGACCGGCTCTTTGCCATGCTGCCCTATAAGTCCCTGTGCTTTACCGGCATAAAAGACCGGCACGGAGTATATGCCATGATCGGCAAGGACGAGCGCCGGGATGTGTCAATACGCAGGCCCCGGCCCTCTATCCGCAAGCAGCTCACCGACAGCAAACAGGCCGCCAGCCCGAAAAAGGCGGCGGCCAGAACCAAGAAAAAGGAATTGGAGGTATGAAAATGCACTTTACCGTGGAGGAAGAAAACCTGATATGTTTGTACCACAACGCAGACCGTCGCAGGACGATGGGCAAGATTACCGCCGCCCTGCCAGATATGGACGGGGATATGCGGGCGCTGGCCCAGCAGACCCTTTCCAAACTGGAACGTATGACGGATGCCGACTATGACGACCAGAAGTTCCAGTTCACCGATGAATAAGTAAAGCAGACGCCGGGCGCTGAGGCTTTCATGACCACTGCGTCCGGCTTCTTTATTTATATGGTCTTAAAGGCTGAAATCATATCTTTAACATTCTGAAACCTTTTCGTTTTGTCTGGATTTAACCCAACTTCCACAAAATTTCGTAACTGTTGATTGGCTATTTTATCTGTATTAGTTTTACCTGTCATTACAAAATAGATTACTCTGGTGAGAGCATAGGTTTCGTGAACCATATTGTAAGTATCAAATCCCTCCACAACAAGGGCAGGATCGTTAAAATATCCTTTGAACTCCGTATTTACAGTTGTCAGCGTACTATCGGGAATTTTCACAAGTCCAAAATCTGAAAGTTTAACTACGATGGTATCATCATATTCCTTTAGTAAAATATTTTTTGGGCTTATATCCCGATGAAGATGTCCTTTTGAATGTAGATAATCAAAGGCACGAAGTATTTGTTGGACAATTCCCTTGCGTTGCGTAATGGTTAATGTAGAATTATGCGTGGAAATATATCCGTCGAGTGTATAATCCATGTATTCCATAATATACTCATTCTTATCTGAATTGTAGCAATATACTTCAAGTATATATGGAGAGGATAAGGTATGCATTACATCAAATTCCCGTTTGAAACGAGCAATTTCTTTATCTGTAAGTTCTTTCTTCGCCCGTTTCAAAATAAAAGGCCGATTATAGAATGTATCTTTATATTTATAAACGTTTGCATAAGAACCGCTTCCAATCAATTTTAAATCAAACGTAAAATCCCGTTGTTCATGTGAGATCGTTATACTACTTAGTGGCTTGAAGATAGGTATGGTATAGTATAATTTGACCTTTTCCATATTTGCAGGTAACGTACTGCCACCACTTGAGCTTAGAAAATCCCGACACCGTGTGAGTAAATCCAAATAATAAGCATCAATTTGAAAAGCCAAAGGAGTTTCTTTGAGTGTACTAACTAACCCGAATATAATTTCTATGCGTTTAATTAAATCCCTACTCGGTTCTGCCCAGAAATGGGCTCCATATTCCCCTGTTGGTAGTCGCTCATTCATTTTTCTAAAAAGATCAGTCAAATCATGATGTAAAGTCGTGAGAATTTCCTGAAGTTTATGATTGCTAAATGACTTATATAAATCGGAATACTCGGCATTTATTTGACTACATGCCAACAATTCCCTATACTGTGATTCAATATAATTTTCAATATTCATACGGATACCACCATTTCGTATTTTGTTTTTCTGTATTATACCATGCAATCACATTATCCACAATTACTCTTAAACAGAGCTGGGCGCGGAGACTTTTAAGCCTCTACGCCCAGTGTTCTTTTTTGTCCATTTCTACGCATTTAGAACAGCGTTTCGCCGGGTATATGATAAATCATCCAACTACCCCACCGGCCATGCCGGAAAGGCCCCGGAATACCGGGCTTTTTAAGGCCCTAAATGCGTAAATTGCCAGTACCTTTTCCGCTGTCGTTCTGCCTCTTTGCGGCGGCGCATCCGTTTGGCACAGGCTGGACAGTATTTGGCCCGGTTGGACTTCGGCATAAATGCAGCGCCGCACTCGGAGCAGCGTTTCACCTCGTCCCGGTCTTTCGTGATCTCGGCACACAGGGCCGCATCCAGCGGGAGAACAGCAGCCCGGAACCACCGACACAGCAGCGAATAGGAAATGCTCTGAACACAAACACATTCTTCGCCATCGTCCAGCAGCAGACAGTTCCCGTCACAGTAGTTGCAGCACTCCCGCACCAGCTTCCGGGCCTTGCGATATTGCGGGTAATTCATTCTCGGTAAACTCATAGCTCTTGCGACCATTCCTTTCCCGGCGTCACCCGCAAAATGCCGTCCACATTCTGCTTGATGATACCGTATTCCTGCATCTGCTTTTTCGCTTCGCTATACCGTTCATACAGCCGTTCTTTTTCCTCGGCCAGCCGCTTGTACTCGGCTTTCAGGGCGTACAAATCAGGGAGCTTTTTCACGCCCTGCTCCTTTAGGGCCTTTGCCGCAGCTTCATACAAAATCAACGTGCTTTCATGCTCACGCCGAAACTTTGCTTTGTCCTTTGCATTGCGATATTCCAGCGCCACGGGCCGGAGATGCTTATAGGTAGTGACGTTCTTTATCAGTACCGCCATATCTGCAAGCCGATGTTCCGCAGCTTTCAGGGCAGCGGCGGCCTCGTCGCTGGCGGCGGTGATCTCGGCCACTTTGATTGTCAAATCCGGGTAAGTGTCTATCCCATGTTCTGTCAGGAAGTTCAGTGTCATTGCGGCCTGCTTCAAGTTGTGGAGCTTTGCCCACTTCTCATAACCCGCCGATTGCTGGGCCTTGATGCTGTTTTCCAGATCAATTCGCAGGGAAATTCCCTTGCGATCTTTCGGCCTCATTGTGATGGCGCGGCCCTTAATACGCTCTTTGATAGCTTCCTCGTTGTAGGCTTCGCCCAGCGTCTTGCAGCGGGTGAAGCGTTCCTGTCCGGGGGCGCGGAATGAAATAAATTTGCCCGGTTTGATCTCATAGCCCTGCGCCTGCAAGAGCCGCAGAAAATCGTCAAAGTCTTTGGCCTGCGGGATGGCAGCATCAATAGCAACTTTGAGCTTTGCTTTCCAGCTTGTCCCTTTCCGCTGGGCGTCCCACTCGGCGTAGCTCTTGCCCTTACTCTGGCCGGGCTTTACCACGGACAATCCATTTTCCTTGCACAGCCGATCACTGGTGCGCCGGATGTAGGCATAGCTCTGTTTGTTGGAAATGTACTTGCGCTGATTGACCATATCCACAGCACAAAAAATCAGATGATTATGGACGTGACCCTTGTCTATATGGGTAGTCAGTACATAGGGGTATTTCCCTTGCAGCACTTCATCGGCAAGCTGCTTCCCGATCTTATGGGCCTGTTCCGCTGAGGCCTCGCCGGGAGCAAAGGACTGTATCAGGTGGTGGGCCAGATTGTTGCCCTTTTGGTATGCCTGTGCCAGCAGCATTTCAAATTCAATGTCCGCTGTTTCATAAGAGCAGGCAAAGGAGGATACCAGCAGTTTGTCGTCGGTCTTGTCCGGGTTTTCGATGTAGTCCAGGGCTTTTTTCAGCGTTGACTTGATAGGATGTATCTTTGTAACTGCCATATCTGTGCCAGCGCCCCCTTTATATCTTCGATGTCCTGTGCGTACACCGGCCCCATACTGTTCAGCCGCTTTGTAATCTGATTGACGTTGACGCCGATCTTCTGTATCTCGGCGGTCTGCGCCCGGATGTCGGTGGTGTCCATGTTGATGACATAGCCGTCAATGAGCATCTTCCGAGCATAGGCCGAAAAGTTCTTCGTATGCAGCAGCGCCATTTTCTGTCCGATCAGTTCCCGTTCCTCCGGCGTTACGGGAACGCGCAGCACGATCCTGCGTTTTCTGTTTGCCATGCTTCACCGTCCTTTCCATTCAAGGGGTTTGGGGATTTCCCCAACAAGCAAAACGGACGCAGCCCGGTAGGGACGAGGGCCGTTTTTCGGGAGTGTGGCTACACTCCCTATGCTTGCTACGTTACTGTTTCTCCGCTAACAAGACGTTTCCAAACTCCAAAACTGCCCGCAAAATAGACCTCTGGACAGAAAAAAGTGCAAAAAAAGAGGGCGCTTGCACGTCCCTCATAAAAAGAAAACAGAGGATGTTTTTACTCACCCTCCGTTTCT
>ULUE01023993.1_pt1 | contig 21680 bp, 16 predicted proteins | sample 1958211 | NCBI WGS metagenome assembly ULUE01 (sample SAMEA4835752, study PRJEB28245) | human gut metagenome | biome: gut microbiome; material: fecal sample | place: Denmark | collected 2008 | reverse complement strand
TCTGCCTTCAGTATAGCATAAAACCGCTTGGAAGTCAACTCGTTTCACAGTGCAAAGGCTGAGGTGCAGTAGGCAAAGAAAACGTTTTTCAAATTCCGTCGGCACAGCGAGAAACGGCTGTCGGGTCAAGCAGGAATCTTTCGATGCCGACATAGCATGCGGCAAAAATTCGTATTTATACCTTTTTATCAGATGTTGTACCCAAAGGACAGGCAAAATCGCCTGTCCTTTTTCTATCGGAACAATACCCAAAAACGCGACGGTATAGTTCCGAACAATGTTCCGAACATTGTTCCGATAGAACTTCAAAAACCCTTATTTTGCGCCGCAGTAGGCAAAGAAAAAATCCTGTCTACACACAAAACAATACTTGCACTCTTGACAAATCGCCTATCATAGTATATAATTAAACTTGATTACAAATGATAGGCGGAATAGCATGAAAGATTTGATCAAAGCAATCCGTACTGCGGCAAATATGAATCAGGAGCAGTTTGCGTCTTCCCTTGGCACAACGCCGCTTTCCATCAATCGTTGGGAAAACGGAAAAACACTCCCGAATCGTATGGCGCAGACGCAATTATATAATTTTTGCAAAGAACGTTCGATTGATGTCGCAAAACTCATTGTTGACACCAAGGCATATGCCGATACAGATAACAAGCTGATCCTCTATCACGGATCAAAAAAAGGAATTACCGGTGATGTTGCACCGATCAGCCGCGAGGAATGTGATTTCGGTCGCGGTTTCTATATGGGAACCAGTACGCTTCAACCGCTGACGCTGATCTGTAATGAGGACAAACCCAAGTTCTATGCAGTCGAGCTTGATTTGACAGGACTGAAAGTGCTGACTGTCGATGTCGGCATGGACTGGGCGATGCTGATTGCCTACCATCGCAAGGAGATGGAAAGTGCCAAAGGAACCGCTGTTTATGAGAAATATGCGCATATGGCTGACGGTTATGATGTGATTATCGGTTACATTGCAAACGACCGTATGTATACCGAGCTTTTCCGCTTTTTTAACAAGACGCTCACCGACGTGGCGTTGATACACTGTCTATCCGCGCTTGATCTCGGCAAACAGTATGTTGCGATTTCCGAAAAAGCGTGCAGGCAGATCAGAATATTGAAAGAAGAACCGCTTTCACCGTTGGAGCTTGCACTGCTCAAGGATATGAGTGCAGAAAGAAGAAAAGAAGGCGTGGCTCTGGCGGAAGAAATCGAAGTAAAGTACCGTCGGGAAGGCAAATTTTTCGACGAGATTCTGAGAGGCGAATGATATGTTGAATTCCTTACAAATGGCTCTGTGCGATACGCAAGGGCAACTGTTTGAGCTTGTAGCTGAACGGGGATACGCAAGTGAAGCATTCGTCAAGGCGTATATGACTTCGGCTGTTGCTGCTGATATGGATAAAGAGTTTCATCATATTCAATGGGCAGGCAAAGCGTATATACTTTCCCGTATGGAGGATGAGCTTGCCGATCAGCTTGTCAAAGTCGGCGAGATTTACGATAAAGAAGCGCTGTATTGGATGGGCTATATCTATCGCTACTGGCACTTCTATACCGGTGAGAACAGCCGCGAAATCTACAAGCAAGCCCCAGCAAAAACAATGAATGTGGTCTATCTTATGTACCACACCATGAGTCCCGAAATGGCAATTGACAGGCTTAGAGAGTCATACTCTATTGACGATAAAACTGCTGGAGAAATGCATAATGATTAATGACCACGAAACTCAAAACAACGATATTTTAATATCAGATGCAACGTTCTGGGATCTTTACCCGGTTGATTTGTCGAGCGTCGAGAACGTTAGCGTACAATCTCTCCCCGTTTCTGTACGTGTCACCAATCTATTAATGCACAATGGCGTAAAAACCGTTGCGGATCTTTACAGAATGAAGGTTGACGATTTCATTAAATTGCGTGGTGCAGGTAAAAAATGTTACGATGAAACATGCAAATACTTATCCGATTTTTCCAATAGAGTCGTTAAGTTGGATCCGTCTCTGTCCACACCCAAAGTCGCAGTATGTGTTCCATCAATAATTTCCGAAAATATCGAAAACATTCTCAATCAAGATTTTTCGTTCTGCGATGATCTGAACGCTAAATCTGATGACCTAATCGTTATTAAAAAATACAGAGATGCCGTTGAAGTATTAGGCTCCGATTTGGCTCGGATCTGCTATAGCTCTCCTAATAAAATCCTTCCGTTGATGGACGCTCTTAATCCGTTTATAAAAGCTCAACAAGAGCGCCAATACAGAAAAACCAAAATACATGAATATCTTGTTGCAATCCCCGAATGGAGATGTAGTAATAATGTGTATGGATATATCAATGCATTTGCTCGCGATGAAGAACGGCGTGAATCACTATATCATATATACAACTTGGACGCTAACCCCAAGGCTAGTATAAAAGGTTTTGCTTTTGAATCAATTGCGGAATCCGTAACCGATTATGCACTGTTACTTAATTTCTTGAAATGGTGTACCTTTGATATTAATAAGGAAATTGCAGAACTATTCCATATGCTTTACAGCAAATCCAATAGTATTAAATCTGTTCTTTTAGGCCGAGCTATGGGCGAAACATTAGGTGGCGTAGGCGAAAAAATGGGCATTACTCGTGAAAGAGTTCGTCAAATCGAATCCAAAGCTAAAAGAATTTTTAGCATTTGGCAAAGCAAGGCACATATTCTATCAAAAATTTCTGCCGAGCGAAATGGAGACTCAGTCCTTTCCATATCTGAATTGAGTGAGTATTTTGGTGACAAATATGCAGAAATGGTCTTTTTGCTCCGCACATCCGATAGCCCCGCATATTATTATGATTCGCAACTTGATGTATTCGTTATGGGCGATGAATCTACCTCTGCCGTAATTGGCAGAATTATTGAATCATTGCCGGATGCATTTGACGAGAAGAAATATAATGCTATTATCACAGAGGTCGTTAAAGAACAAAATATTCCTCAAAAGTTGATTGAAAAAGCTATCGGAGATGAATTCCAAAAAGACGGTTCTACATACCACCGTACCCACCTTTCTCTTACCACCATATATACCGAGATACTGGAAAAATACTACCCTGATGGAATTGATGTCTATAGTGAAAGTGAATTACAGGTGTTCAGATATGTTGCAGCCGAGGAATATGGGTGCAAAAATCTTCCCGAAAAGAACAGAGCGGTCTCTGCGCGCCTCTCAGACATAGGTATCCTTTGTGGCAGAGGTAAGTATCGTCCGAAAAAGAAATCGTATATCTCCAAGAATTTAGCTGATAAAATTTACCGATATATTGTTGATAGTCCTTCTGTAATTTTCATGACGAACACACTGTTTAATGTTTTTGAGGATGAGCTGCTAGAGTTTGGTATTGATAATAAGTATTATTTGCAAGGTGTATTGCGCGAGCTGTATGATTCGGAATTTGTTTTCCGACGCGACTATATATCCAAAAACGAATCTGTTACCTCCTTGTACGTTGAAATTGTTCAGTACATAAAGAAATTTTCCTACCCTATTGCAAAAGAGGATATCAAAAATGCTTTCCCTGGAGTAACGGAAATCGTAATTTCCTTTGCCACCGGAGATGCCAATGTTATAAACCTTTTTGGCAAATACATTCATGGCAGCAGATTGAATTTGACGGACTCCGATAAAGTGTATTTTGAAAGAGTAATACGCAAATTCGTCACTGGCGACAAAGTGCGGCACTATAAAGAGCTGTATGATTATATTGAGCGTGATGATTCTGACCTTTTGCGCAAGCTGTTTATTTATTTCCCTACGAGTTTGTTTTCCGTATTGGAATATCTGTTTAGGGATCAATATCAATTTAAGAGACCTTTCATTGCAAATATCGGCACAGACATAGGCGATCCCGAAGAACAGCTACATGATTTGATTATCAGTAGCGATGAAATCGCTATATCCGAAATCACCGCCTTTGCAAAAGATAATCATTACGAAATCTATTCGATATTGGAGCTGCTCAATAGCTTCAATGGTACTCACCTTCTTATGAATAGAGAAACCTTTGCATCTACGGAATATATCGGCATAACCGATGACATTGCTGAAAATGTAATAGCCATTTTACAATCCGAAATCGTCGAAACAACACTTATAACCGCCCTGGAATGCATTTATAGATTACCCAAAATTAATGTTCCGTGGACAGAATGGTTAGTTTATAGTGTAGTTAATAAATGGGGCGAATCTATTGTGGCAGGTACTACATCAAATCAGTTTAAGTTGTCTGTCCCTGTGGTTGCACCTAGAGGAATGCTTGATGTGCAAAAATATGAGGGCCTTTCAGTAGATACGGCTACCCCCCTCATGCAGGTGGACGATCTTGACAATATTGATGATTTAATATCGGATTTCATTGAATTTGATTTGGATGAGGATTTATAATATGACTTATCAGGAATTAGAGATAAAACGCAGTTATGTGAGTGTGGGGCAAGAGAATATTGCCAAGTCTTTTCTTACTCCCGCTTTGAAATGTACAAAAAGCTATAAAAGAAGTGTTGGTTTCTTCTCATCTTCTGTTCTTCAGCCTATTGTAGACGGAATCGTTGCATTGGCAAGGAATAGCGGACAGATACAGTTGATTGCAAGCCCCAACCTTACCGAAGACGATATTCAAGCAATCAGTACCGGATACGCAGCACGAGAAAAGGTTATCAATGCATCTTTCACTCGCGATTTCATGAAGGAAATAGAAGTCTTTGATGATGCAAAGTTGCAATTACTGGCTACGCTGATTGCCAGAGGAACTCTTGACATCAAAATCGCAGTAACCGACACACTTGGAATATACCACGACAAGCTTGGTATTCTCGAGGATTTTGACGGCAATGTTGTAGTATTCTATGGCTCTGCAAATTCTACGCTAAGCGGATATCAAAACAATTACGAAAAAATTCGTGTTGTTAAGAATTGGATTCCCGAAGAACAAGCAAGTATAGTCGACGAGCAAAAGGAGTTTGATTCTCTTTGGAATGGAACAAACGTATTTGTAAAGGTTTATGACTACAAAGAAAGTGCCAAAGCTAGCATTCTACAAATGATAAAAACACGCGCTTCCGCTACTTCGACCAAGGTTCCCATAAAACTGAGAGATTATCAGAAAGAAGCTATTGCAGCATGGGTTAAAAATAATTATCACGGATTCTACGTAATGGCTACCGGTACAGGTAAAACGTGGACAGCCATCTACTCTGCAAAAGAACTCTTGAAAACTCATTCGGCTATGGTTGTGATATGTGCACCATATAAGCATCTTGTAAAACAGTGGGCAGAAGATGTAGAAAAAGCATTTGGGGATGCGAAGATTATAATGGTTTCTTCTGAAAATCCCAAGTGGGAACAGCAAATATCCCAAGAGATTATTAGGAAAAAGTATGACACCAACGCTCAGACCATTATTATTTCAACAATTGCCTCCTTCAAAATGTCAAGATTTGAGAAGACTCTCTTAAAATCAAATGAAGATAAGCTTCTGATTGTGGATGAAGCCCATCGATTTACCGATCGTTCGGAAGACATGCACATACAGTTCAAGTATATGCTTGGATTAAGTGCAACCCCATTCAGTGGTACTTCGGCACAACGCGGAAAAGAGTTGATGGAATTCTTTGGTGGACAAGTATTCAGCTTACCTATCGAAGAAGCTCTTGAGAGAAAATTCCTTGTTCCGTATTATTATCATCCCATCTACGTTCATGCCAGCGAAGAAGATGAGGAAAAATTCCAATACCATACACGCCGAATACTGTCTTGCTTTAAGAATAACACGTGCATAAATCCCGATTTGTTAGTAAAATCATTACGAAACCGCTTGCGTGTTATTTCTATGGCAGAAGAAAAGCAGGATCAGATCGATTATATTGTTTCTCAAGTCAAAGAAAATGATCATTTTGTTGTTTACTGTGGTGACGGACGCCTGTTTGATAACAATACAGGAGAGGAGTTAAGACACATCCAATCTGTAAAACGCGTTTTGTCGTCGCACGGTTATAAGCCGAGCCAGTTTACTGCGCAAGAAAATATGGATGAACGTATGCAGTTGGTAGATGCATTTAACAAAGGTGAGATATCTGCCTTGGCAGCAATCCGTTGTCTTGACGAAGGTATCAACATCCCTTCAATCAAGAGTGCTCTCATACTCTCCAGTAACGATGACTATAGAGAGTTTGTGCAACGACGCGGTCGTATTTTAAGAACATATAAAGGCAAAGAATTCGCACATATATACGATGTCGTTGTTCTGCCTTCTTACGACCTTCCCGCTTGGGCAAAAATAGAATTCCGTAGATTCCATGAATATGCCAAGCTCTCATTGAACTGGGATGAATTAGCGCCAGAACTCGAGAATTACCTCGGAGATTATGGTCTTGCAGTTGAAGATGTTGACGTTTATGATTACGAAGATATGGAGGAAGGCTTAGATGAATGAGAATGATGTTGTAAAAAATATGATCCAGTTTATCGAGGACAAAGAACATCAGCTTCAAGCTGAAAAGATGCTGGGTGAGAATTCGGCTAAAAATGATATTGTAAAATCCATTCTCGATGAACTTGATAAGGAGGTTGCAAATGAGAATAAGTAAAATCGAATTTGAGAACTTTCGAAATTTCAGGGATTATGGCAAAATTCGTTGTTCTACCGATGGCAAAGTAACCATTATCTATGGTAAAAACGGTGACGGCAAGACCACGCTTCACCAGCTTTTTCAATGGATCTTTTACGGACAAGTTCACTTTAACAAAACTACAACCGACAGGCTTTACAACCTCCAGTTTGAAAGTGAACAGCCTTATGGTTCAACCTTCGATGTTATGGGCAGAATTGATTTCGAACATGAAGGCGTGCAATACTCTTTGACAAGAACTTATAAATACAAAAAAGGGATTGATGATTCCGAAAAAATCGGAGAGGATTTTTCTCTTAACCAAAGAGATGAGGATTTTAACTGGAAAAGAGTAGATAGACCGAAAGAGGTTATAGAGAAAATGCTTCCCTCGGGACTTTCTGAATATTTCTTCTTTGACGGAGAAAGCATGATAGCCGATCTTCGTGTAAAAGGCAGGGATTCTGCTGGAAAGCTACGTAAAGCGCTCTACTCGATGTTTGATCTCGATGTCTTGGAAGCAGCCATCAACCATATTGGTCGTACTGACTTGAGAACAACAGTGCTTGGTAAACTCTATTTAAGCAAAGGTAATATCAGTAGCGGAAGCGAAATCTCTACGCTTAAATATAACATTGAGCAAGCTCAGGCGCGAATCGACGAGTATACAGATCGTCTTAATAAGGCTAAATCCGATAAGGAAGAAAAGCACCAACTTATTACTGAAATTTCCGAAAAGATCGGTGGTACAAAATCCAAAGCAGAATATGAGGCAAGAAGAAAAGAGCTTCGTGCTCAAAGAGATCTATTCCTTAAGAACGCAGAAGCACAGCAAAGTGACTTCGGTAAAGAGGTTATGGATATGTATCCGTTTCTTCTTCTTTCCAAGGCTGTTGAGGATGCCAAACGTAAAATTCATATGAAGGCTGAACAGAGCAAATTACCTACTGGAGTAACAAAATCACTGGTGACCTATCTGTTAAAGGACGGAACTACAGAATGTATTTGCGGACAACCTTTGTGCGAAGAACAAAAAGATCATATCAGGAAATACCTTGCCGAATTGCCTCCCTCCTATACTTATCTCTATAAAGAATTCACGAGAAATGCAATACGCTGGGGCGAGAACTACGATAAGAGTAAGGTTGAGGATCATATTCGTATGGTTCTTGAAAATAGTGATAAGGCCCACGAATGCGACGTTAAAATCAGAGAGTTAGACGAAGCGGAAAAGAAGAGTCCCGATATAGAAAATCTTGTTGTAGATCGACAGAACACTGAAGAAAGCGTTAGAGATCTTGATGATAAGATCGTCAAGATTGAAACTGAACTTAGAAAGCTTGATATTCTACTGAAAAAATACATGAAAGAATATGACAAGCTCACCTCAGAGAGCAAAGAGGGCGAAAAGGTTGCTCACAAGATCGAAATCATGGAAAAGGTTCTTGAGCATTTTACCACTCGTCTTGCCAATGAATCAGTTACCTATAGTCACAGGCTTGAGGAAAATATTCAGCTTCTGATAAATGAAATGCTTACGAGTAAAAGAACCGTATCGGTCAGCCGTGAATTTGCTGTGCGCGTAACCGACAGCTTTGGCGATGAATCCAAATCCGAAGGACAGTTTGCGGTTGTATCCTTTGCGTATATCGGTGGTATTTTGAAAATGCTTCGTAGCGAAGAACATTTGTCAACCAAGGAATATCCTCTTGTTCTTGACGGCCCGTTCTCAAAGCTCGATCCAGACCAAAGACAGAATGTAATTGATATGATTCCAAAATTTGCTCCGCAGGTTGTTTTGTTCTCCAAGGACGATCTTCATGGCGTTTTTGACGCAGATAACATCGGCAGAGTTTATACTATCGTTAGTAACGATGAGAAAAATATTGCAAAGGTTGAGGAGGGTCATTTATGGAAATAACAACAGACATCGCATTAAGAGGCTCTGCGTGGGATGTTGCAATTGATGCACTGGCTCCGTTGTTTAAGCCTAGAGCACAGTACAGCATTTATATGCTTTCACTTTCTATCGGTATTATGTATGATCAAAAAATACTGAGCGAGGAAGATTATCGCCATTCTGTACCGAGAAACGTTATACAGAACAATGATAACGGAAAATTGGATTTCATGTTCCAAACGGCAATTCTTTCAACCACAACCGAGAATTTCACCGAAGATCAGCGCCTTGAACTTGCATTTGGAGAAAAGACCGATTTTAAGAAGGTTGATTTCTTAACGCAATTTGCTAACTTCGGAGTGATAAAGTTGGTTGATCAAATTGGTTCAAGCTTGTTGGAGTCAATGGAAAATATCAAAAACTTCCTTTCCTCGATTGTGGAAGGAAATAACTTTGATATTGATGCGCTTCCTGATGATATTCTTTTGGACGAAGATATTTGATGTAATTTTCGCTCGAATATTGACAAAACAATGAGAATGTGATATACTTAAGTACGTGCTTAAGTATATCACGTTTTGTTTTGAGGTAAAGTATGCATTTTGCTTATCAATTTCCGGCGGTCAGAGGTATTCAGGCGGGGCGAGAATACTATATTTCCATGGTTCCGTTGAAACTACTTTCCAAACTTTTTCCTTCCGATGACGAAATCGTTGCCCCCGAATACAGAGCTCAAAGAAAGATCAACGAAGCGAGAATTCCAGAAATAAAAAAATATATTCTTGAAAATAGAAACAACTATGTTTTTTCCGCTTTGTCTGCCTCGATAGATGGCGAATTTTCATTCGTGTCGAATGATAGTGCAGATATAGGTGTGCTTCATGTTGATATGGATTCCGTCTTTCTCATCAATGACGGTCAGCATAGAAAAGCCGCGATTGAAGCTGCAATGCAAGAGGACGAAAGCCTTGGCAAGGAAACGATATCTATCGTATTTTTCGGTGACAACGGCTTGGAGCGTAGCCAGCAAATGTTTACAGACCTTAATAAGCACGCTGTAAAAACATCCAATTCCTTGTCAACACTTTACGACTCAAGAGATGCAGTAGCTGTCGCCACAAAAGAGGTTATTAATGCCGTGCCCTTCTTTAAAAGGTTTACGGACAAGGAACGCGACATTCTCGGAAAGAACTCCGGTAATCTTTTTACTTTGAATGCCATATACAAAGCAAATCTCAAAATCGTTCATAATGATAATTGTGACGCCGCAGCTGTTGAATTTTTGACTTCATATTGGGAAACAGTTGCAGATAATATTAACGAGTGGCAAGAGGTTATGAATAGAGGTCTTACCAAAAAAGATCTTCGAGAAAACTATATTATCACGTTAGCGATTACACTGACTGCGCTCGGCAAATTAGGTCGTTACTTCTATGATAATCTTCACGTGGATATGAAATCCACTCTAAAGAAATTGCAAGAAATCGACTGGTCACGATGCAATGAAGAAAATTGGTTAGGCAGAACGATTCGAGAAGATGGTAAGGTAATGAATAGCGAAGAAGCTGTTACCTTAACATGTTCAAAAATCAAGCAGTTGATAGGCGTCCCTTTGGGAAAGGATGAACAAGCGAAAGAAGTGCAGAGATAAGAGAGGGTGTTAGTTATGCCATATACAGGCGAATTTCAAGTATTCGAAGATATAATACAAGAGATGGCTCTTGTTTACAGCCACGATAAAAGACCGTGGCTGATTGGATATAGTGGAGGAAAAGACTCCACACTTTTGTGTTGCCTTGCTATGGAGATGCTTCAAAGGTTGGCTCCTCAACAAAGACACAAAACAGTATATATAGTTTCCTCGGATACAATGGTCGAAAATCCCATTGTAAAAAACTATATGCACCGTATGTCAGCAATGATTAACCAAGTGGGTAATGAACTCAAAGTAAAAGCAGATATCATCTATCCGGAAATTGCGGATACTTTTTGGAGCAAGGTTATCGGTCTTGGTTATCCTACTCCCGAAGCTCCCGGCTTCCGCTGGTGTACGGAAAGATTGAAGATTCACCCCATGAACAAGTACACGCTTGATACTATTAAAACGAATGGTCAGGTCGTACTCCTTCTCGGTGTACGTAAAGCTGAAAGCACCTATCGTGCCAACAATATACGCTCTCGAGAAATTGAAGGTAAAATATTAGTGCCTCATACCGATATAGAAGGAGCGCATGTATATAATCCGCTCACGGAGATTCCGAATGATCTAGTGTGGAAATTCCTTTTGAAAGGTGATTCTCGTACGCCATGGGGATCTGATAATAAATATCTGTTTTCGTTATATCAGGGCGAAAATCTTGGGGAGGAACAAAGCGTAATCGGTGAGATTGATAAAGATAAAATTCCTGTCACAGGTAATTCTCGTTTTGGATGTTGGATTTGTACGATGGTTAAAGAAGACAAATCACTAAAGGCATTTATCAACCGTGGGGAAACATGGCTCGAACCCTTACGCGATTTCAGAAATTGGCTTGTGGAACTTCGCTCTACGCCGACAACTCGTGAAAACAAGCGAAGAAACGGACAGATGTATAAAAAATCAGACGGAGAATATGGTCTGGGTCCGTTTACAATGGCATCACGCATAGAAATATTAAGGAGACTCCTTCAATTAGAAGTCACGTATAATTTTGAATTGATTACGCTTGAAGAATTAAAATATATAGATAAAACTTGGGATGACGAGGGAGACTTGTCACGCAGAACCCTTGTTGACCTCTATTATGAGATAAAGGGTAAACATTTGCCTTGGGATGACTATAAGGTTCCTGTATTCCCCGAAGAAGTAGTTGAGGAAATTAAAAAGCAGTGTGAGGAAAACAATGTTGAGTTTGAATTGATATCCAAACTCATCGTAGAAATTGAATCTAACAAGAATTACACCAAAGGTAGCCGTGTAACAAAAGCATTTGACAAAATTATCAATCAAGGCTGGCTCCACTTTGATACAATCCAGAGAGGTTTGAACCATGAAGATCAATAGAATAACCCTTGAGAACTTTGGTTCATACGAAGGAGAGGCTATATTCGAAACAAGAGCGCAAGACAGCAAAAACATAATTCTGATAGGTGGCAAAAACGGCACAGGAAAAACTACGTTGTTTACCGCTATGCGGCTTTGTCTATATGGCTTTATGAGCATGGGATATAAAAGCCATAATGCCTATTACGCTCGTGCTATTACGAAACTAATTAATAACACTGTCAAGATGACAAAACCAGCTACTGCAAGTGTTGAGATGGACATTAGTATTAGTAATGGGCATGAGATGGATCAATACATTTTGACGCGTGTTTGGACTCTCAATGATACTTTGAGCGAGAAATATAGAGTATCAAGGAATGGGATTCAGCTCAACGCCGAGGAAATAGCTGACTTTGATAAGTTTCTTTTCAGCATTATTCCTCCCGAACTATTCAATCTGTATTTCTTTGACGGAGAAAAGATTGCCGACTTTTTCCTTGAAGAAGGAAGCAACGCACGCATCAAAGGGGCTTTCTTGACTCTTTGTGGTTATGATACGTTTGATATCATGAGCAAGAATTTCAGACGTGTCAGCGCAGCTAACACCGGTTCATCTGCCAATGCACTCAATGAATACTTGGGCGCAAAGGTGCATTATCAAGAAGCGTCAGAATCCTATTCTGCAAAAAAACAAGAGTTTGACGATTGTTTAACTGCTATAACCAACTGTGAGGCTGAGCTTAAGGAATTAGAGCAAAGTTATGCGCATGGCGGCGGTATAACCAAGGACGAGTGGGATGGATATATTGCAGACCTCAAGACTGAAGAAAAAAAGCGTGAAGTAAATAATGCGTGGATAAAAAGAGTAGCCAATGAATATTTGCCTTTCTTGATTATCAGAGATCAAATTGAAAAGGTAGAAAAGCAGCTTCTCGAAGAAAATAACAATCGCAAATATTCAGACTTTTGCGAGGTGTTAGAATTCCCATTAGTAAAAGAAGCGGTGCGTCGGTTCGGTGGAACTAACGCTATTGCTGAGATCAAATCGTTGGCATACTCTGGCTACGGTAATAAGAGTCAACATATTTTGGATCTTTCGTTTGAAAGCGGTGCATCTGTACTGTCTCTTGTGCGAGATATCCTTGATTTTGATGCAGAGCGTATTATAAAAATCAAAAAAGGTATTAAATCTTCTATCAATAAGTCTGCAAAGATCCGCCAAAAGCTCGACGAATGCAATATCGATTCTGTGCAAGTTTATATGCAACGCAAAAACGCATTTTTACAGGAGCAGACTCAACTCTTGAATCAACGGATCCAACTCTCGGAGGTTATCCAAGAGAAGGAAACCGCAATGTTGACGGCAGAGGCGGCATTATCGAAAGCTCGAGCCAATTTGGAAGAAGAACTGAAAAAAGAATCTATTTCCGATATTTCGTCTAGAGCAATCCTTATGCTGGATAAACTTCAGAGCGTATTGTACCATAAGCAAATCGAAAAGATTGAAGCCTTATTTAGAGATGAGATCAATTTGCTTATGCGCAAGACAAGATTTATTGACGACATGCATATTGATGACGAATTTAACATTCACATTTATAGGCACGATGAGTTTGATGCTCGACAGCTGATAAATATTCTTACAACTAACATGGATTCGCTGTTGGATAACTTTGCATCTTCCGAGGCATTCAAGCAGTTACAGAAGATAACCGGTTATACTGATGCAAAGGATATTATCAGATATTTGAGAATTCATAATGAAACAAGCTTGACTTTGCCTGTTGAAATTGAAAAAACATCGCTTTCAAATGGTGAAAAGCAAATCTTCATCATGGCTCTATATTATTCGCTTGTGCAACTCTGTAATCACGAAGTTCCGTTTGTTATCGATACTCCGTTTGCAAGAATTGATACTGAGCATAGACAGAACATTTCCAAGCATTTCTTTAGCAAGTTGAACGGTCAGGTCTTTATACTATCCACCAACGAAGAAATCAATTCTAAGCACATTGGAATTATGAAGGATAAGATTGCGATGACATATATGCTTGAGAATGCCGACAATACACGCACTAGCGTATCACGTAATGCTTATTTTGAGGAGTAATTACATGGTTTTCAAAATACGAACATCTAAAAAAACGCAAGAGTTTTTTGAGGCGGTTGAAGCCAGTGAGAACCTTCAGCCTTACGCTCTGTCAAAATTGGCTATTTCCTTGTCTCTGAAATCGGACGAGCCTATGGCGGAATCCGACTTCAAGACAGACAATAACGGATTGGAACTCAACCGCCAGACCATAACAGGTGAATACGATGAACTATACAAGTGCTTGATAGCCATGAAGGAGAACCATCATATCGATGATGATGAGTATTTCCAAAAGTATATTAAGGCTCATTTGGATCGCGGAGCAAAATATCTGTATGCCGAATTTAGATACGGCGGTGATTTCATAACACATCTTTTGAGTACTGAAGAAGGAATTTAAAAGAAGGTAAAAACATGTCGGAAATTACAGGAACAGTCATAAAATTAAGAGATTTTCTCTTTGATGTCGACACTCAAATTACAATTAAATACAACGGTCAAAAGCACCCTATCCTTGCTTTTGCAAAAGGTAGAATTTTATCCATTCCTGACTACCAAAGAGAAATTCGTTGGAAGAAAGAAACTCTTTTTGCTCTTATGAATGATATTTCTCATGGTAACAAATTTCTTGGTAACATTATTTTATCTTCCGCAAACGACAGGGATTATTACATTATAGATGGTCAGCAACGATTGGTATCATTGAATATGCTTGTCAACTATATTAAATTTGAATATCAAGATGAAATTAACGATATTGAGAAATTGGTTGACATTAAACTTAACTGTTTTAACAAGTTTGATATTTTTCAATCGTCAAGGTACAATTTAAAATCTGTAAATAGTGCGCAACAAACCGCCGTTGAAGAAAGTGACAAATTAAATCAGATCAAATCGTTGAGTGCGCTATATAGGTATATTGGTACGTCAAAGATTATTGACACTCCTGATAAGGCACGTATATTTCTAGAAAATCTTAAATCATGTCAGATTAATGTTATTGTGGCTGATGAAGAAGATGTAAAAAAGAGTACCGAATACTATATTGACGTTAATCTAAAAGGTATAAAACTTGATACTGAGGATATCTTCAAGGGGTATTTGTTTGCTCAAGACGCGACAGCGACCATTCGAAAATCATGGGTTGAATTGAAGGAAGCGTGGATAAAATTTGACGAGAATCTAGCTTCAACGAATTTATCAAATGCATATCCTCTCACAAAAATTTTGGAGCATTATATGTATTGCCACGTTTTCTGCAAACCGGAATATGATATGATACATATGGATGAAGAATTTTTGTTAATCGATGAATGCACGGTTAAAGGAACGATTTATTATAGTAAAGATCACGTTATAAAAGTTATCAACAATAATTCATTAATGCAAGAGGTAATAGATGGGGCAACGAGGTACGTCAACTGCTTAAACTCTATCGTAGAAGATGATGGCGGTGTCCCTGGTTGCATGAAAACTTATTTAAAGTCAATTGACAGCACTGAACGGCAAATAATTTGTAATATTATCAAAAAAAGTATTCTTGATAAAGGTTTGATAGTTCCCAAAATGCTTGTTCTAAAATATTTTTTGCAAATTGAGTCGTCATCAGCAAGTAAGAATGATTGCAAAAAAATTTTTGCAGTGTATTTCTATACTGTCTTGTTTATGCTTTTTGGTGATAAAAAAAGTGATGCAGAAAAAATCAAGAAAGTGGCAAAGTCCAATGATTTTTACAAGGATTTAATTTCTGAAATAAAAACTTTTGTTAGTGCTTCAAAAATGGCAACGACACATCTAACTGCCATATCAAGATGGAATAGCAATTTTGAAAACGAAGACTTACAATACAAATGCAAATCTCTCGCAACAATATATAACTATTTTAAGCTTGAAAACAACGTTGTTTCTGTTACATCTGTAGACAATCTCAATTCATTTTTAAGCAATGAAGAGAAGTACAGCGTAGAACACTTTGTAATTAATAAATCTGGAACCATAAAATATCTGGATGACAAGGATGAATATCATCTTCCGGAAAACACACGTCAATACGGCACATATATTTTCAACTTCATTTTTATCCCCCGAAAGCTTAATGGAACTGTTTTAGGAAACTATTCCTTACAAAGAAAGCTAAGAATTTTAAAGGAAGACAACAATCTTAAAGATATCGATTGCGAATACTCCAAAATGATTATTTCTACATTGGACGGAAAGTTTAATGGTGCAATCGATGTCAAAACACTTAATGAACAAGAAACAGAAGAATTGGATAAATACTGGCTTGTGACGTTTAAAAGAGAGTATCCCCAATTTACTGAAGCCGTTATTGATGAGGTTGTAAAAAGACTTCGAGAAAACATAAAATAATTACAACGCAAATTGTGTTGACGATCATCATACTTGATAATATAGAATGCTCTATTCATATCGGACGAGATAAGCACATTTGAAGTATTCTGCAGGAGGTGCAGGCATGAGAAAAATCATCAAAAACGCTATTCAATGCAAACTCTGCGGTGAAATCATCGAATCCACCGACAGGCATCAATACGTCACCTGCAAATGCGGAGCATGCGCGGTGGATGGCGGTTACGATTATCTTCGTCGGTGTTTTAAAGATAAAAATTGTTACACGGACCTGTCTGAGACCATAGAGGAAAATACGGAAGAAAAGAAATAAGGAACCGGAGTTCTGACGATGATGGGTTAGGCGATGTAATTCAATTTCTTTCGAACAACAACGAAAGGCAACGAATAAAGTAAAAGGATGATTCATCGTGAGTCATCCTTTTGCCAACTTAAAATATGTTCCTCTGGTTTTGCCACAAAAGGTATCTCTATCAGCCTGAAAAGTTATTCGATAGTTAACATAAAAAACGCTGGACTTACGATCTTTTCTGTGGTATCTTGTTAGTCACCAAGCAAAGGAGCACTCATAATGAAATGGAATGTAATACAAAGAGATACCCAAACAGGCAAATTCAGACCGTACAACATTTTTGAGCATCCGGGGTTCTGCTTATCAATGGAAGACATCTTCAGAAAGCAATATACAAAAGAGCGCTTTTTGAAGGAACTTGATCAACAGATTCGCTGCTTTTTCCGTGCAAGTGATGAAGGAGAGATTTTTATCACTACTTGGCCTCCGTATATCGATGCCGTAGAAATCAGCCGTCTCATATCCGAATATCACTTTAACCACTCCCGTGAGCAAGCACTTCCCGAACACATTGACGTAAACGTTGAAAAATGGCGCAAAATTGATGTGTACGATCAGCTTTGCGCAAACTGGGATTGTTTCGCAGGTTACATGTGGGGAGAACCGGAAATGAGAATGGCACCAAAACTTGTCTGGAACGCATACAAATATAGTTGCTCAACGGGGGAGTTCAGAATATTCAACATTTTCGACCACAACTCGTTTTACTGCAATGTCAGAAAATTACTTAAGTTAGATATCTCCAAAGCAGATTTTGCTGAGCGCCTTCGACGCGAGGTTCAATACTACTACTGGTCAAAAACCGAATGGGAATGTATCATAACCGGCAGTCAGCCGCGTATTGATCGCAAAGAACTGCAACGCATTATTTCCGAGTGCTACTTGCAACGTCTTAATGCCGATCCACCAAGCAAACGCTCTTTCGTGAATTTATTACATTCGGATAAGATCGACGTGTACGACCAATTATGCTTAAACTGGGATGCGTTTGTCGATTACGTGTGGAGCTATGCAAAATCAATAAATAGCAAAAGCAAGTAATCGCCTGAGCTATGTAACTTCTTTGATAACAAATCCGTATTCTCTGGACTTTCGTCCCATTCTGCAGTATATTGTGTATTACCAAAAGCTAAGGAGGTAAAACACATGGCAAAATATACGGTTGAAGAATTGTTCTACGGAGACAAATACGGCATTATGGGTGAGGTGGTCAAGCAGGTGTTTGCACGGCAAAAGGAATTCATCGCAGCGCCGCATACATTCCGCAAGCTTGAAATTGTCCGTCAGACTTTGATTGCGACAGAAAAGATGAAGAAAAACGGTGACTGTATTGCAGAGAAAGAACTCGGAGATACGGTCACCTTTTCTATGTGCAAAGGTTCTGACGAAAATAATTAATCCACCAAAGCGCGTCGCAATAGGAAAAGAAAACACTCAACGAAAAAGAAGATTATTTTGAATCATCACTTGCAATTTGGGGAACAATATGATATAATATAATTATAAATGTTCCCCAAGAGGAGGCTGTTATGCAAAACACCTTTGAAATGATACAAAATCTATTAAGAACAAAAGCCGAATATCAGGCAAGACTCAATTTGATACCTTACGAAGGTTCCATTGATATCAAAGAAAATTCGGGCAAGAAATACCTCTATATACGCAAACGCGAAGCAGGCAAGGTCCAATCCACCTATGTTGGTCTTTATTCCGAAGAACTGCATCAAACGCTACTCCGCGGAGTAAAAGAAGCACGAGAACTGAAAAAGCAAATCAGAGCCATAGAGAAGGAGCTTGCAGCACTTGGATATAGCCATGAGGAACTTGCGCCTGATGTGATTTTGAATATGGATTTCGTTCGAGCAAATATGAAATCTATTATTTACGACCAAGCTGTGCTTGAAGGTGTGTCAACCACATTCCCGGATACCGAACTGATTATTGAAAACGGCAAGGTCAACAATGTAAGTGCCGAGGACGTTCAGAAAATATTAAATTTAAAGCACGCATGGGAATTCGTGCTTGATAAAGATGTCATTCAGTCACCTACAAGCTATTACGTGTGCCAATATATAGCACGACTTGTGAACGAGGGCTTTTATTACGAAGGCGGCAGAATCAGAGGTGTACCTGTAAAAATCGGTGGATCGAGTTACATCCCTCCTCTGCCCGTGGAATATGAGGTCAAGGACCAAATCGAAAAGATTGTTGCAGCCGATGCCTCTTACGTTGATATTGCCATCGAGCTTGCCCTTTATGTCATGAAAACACAGATTTTTAACGACGGCAACAAGAGAACGGCAATCATATTTGCCAATCACTATCTCATTGCCCACGGCGCAGGACTTATGGTAGTTCCCGAAAATATCGTTCCCGAATTCAAGCAGCTGTTGGTAAGATACTATGAGGATATCGATGTCGGGGCAATAAAGGATTTCCTTAAAAATCAATGTTACAGAACCTTTCAATCGGAAAGCGAACAATAACAGAACACTAATTGGGGAATATTTTTTTGCGACAGTGTCAATAATGTTCCCCAATTTTGCTTTCGTAGCCCCTCAAAAAGCGCATTGCTGTAGTCAAAGAAAAAGCATTTGCCGAGAGCGGGAGTTCATGAGTATAAAGTGAACCAAATCAAAGTTCAAACACAGAATTGCATTTTTAGGGCTCAGATTTACAGTTTTCGTTTTCAGCCTTCCTTGCAAGTGGCTTGAAAAGCATCGAAAAGCCTTGAAAAACCAGCGTTTTGTGCTGTTTCGTGCAAAAGCGTGATTTCGGATAAATGGTAGAGATACTATCCGAGCGGAAAAATCGGCTCTTTCATCAAAGCGACTTTTTGTTGTGCTGATTTCGGCGTTCCTGCCCTCAGAATGAAGGCGTAAAGCCCGGGATGATGCTGTTTTCAAAGCAAGGCCTCATTCTGAGACCTTGACAGTCAATGTCTCCCCTTTGTCCGAAATTCAATCCGCAAGAGTATCTTGATCAAGTCGCAAAACATGGTAAAGTCAAAACATCAGAACAAAAGGAGGTGTTACAATGGCGACGAAAAAATATGAAAGCATACGCATTATGTCCCTTGAAGGCAGCGTAGTGTTCAAAAATGAAGGGTTTACCGCCACAAAAGACGGCAAGCCCGATCCCAAGGCGTTCAGAGGCGTTCTCGATGAGAGCCTTGACACCTTGAAGCTCGCAGATGTGTACGATCGGCACAAAAGCGAGCTTGCTTACCCTTATCTCGACGGCAAGAAGCGATTCTGCCGCGCCGTTGTGAGCCTTTCCTTCAACCGTGCGATCAAGTTGTACGAATCATACGGCAACCGCTACGTTCTGAACGGTTACAGCGTCACCGATGAGGATATGCGGGATCACGTCTGCGTCAGCACCGTTGGCGGCGAGCCGACGCTGATCGCCATAGGCGTATCCTTCCGAGAGAACAGCGGATATGCACCCGTGGAGAAACCGATTGCGGAAGGAATCCTCGGCAAGTATTTCAAATATGATGCCGACACGCGCTCGTATAAGCGAAGCGACAAGACCATTCCCACGGATATCAGCTGCCGGGAGATTCGCGAGTACCTTTACACCCACGGCTTCGATATTGACGGCATCCATTATGTCCGCTACAAGCGAAGCGCTGGTGCAAGCCGCGACGGTCGTTGCCTCTTTATCGCAGAACCGCTGTATGCGGACATGATGGCGTGGAGCTCCTGCGATCTTTCTGCCGACAATGCCTCCGATCAGGCTTCCTGGCAGGCGTATATCGCTCTCACGCTCAGCAGCGTCGAGAGCACGATCAGGCTTCCCAAGAAATCCATCCTCATCATTCGCGACAGAGTCAGCCGCTTTACCGAGAATGTGATATGCGTTAAGGAAACCGACACGCACGACCTTCGGGCTGAGGAAGAGGAGACCGAGATCGAAAACGTCATCTGGGACGGCGAGGCTTTGCTGGATGCCGAGATATTCAACGCGAACGGATACGGCACACGCGGTATGATGCTTCTGCGCAACCGTTTCTTCAAGACCTGTGCTTTCAACACAAACCTGCAGGATTGGTTCTTTGATAACGATATTACGCAGGTAAGCCGGCTTGCGGGCTACACCACGGCGCGTGATATCAAGGACATCAAGCTGGTTATCACTGAGAGCAGTGTGAAGTACTTCAAGTTCATGCCAAAGGATATGCCCTTCGAGCAGAAGTGCAAGCGTTTTCTTGACGCGCTCTACGAAGGCAATAACAACTCTGTCTTCGGTGTTGTCAAGGCTGACCACGATGCCCCGCTGATGGACGGTATGATGGCGTACACCAACTATCAGCTTCTCAATACCATCGGGCTCACCCGTGAGGGCGTCGGCAAGCTCCTTGAACCTTCCTTTGAGTATCTTCAGGATATGCTGAACCGTTCTCCTTTTTTGCGCTATCAGATCAATATGACCACAGACCACGCCACCATTGCGGAAAATGAAGTCCCCGACCTTGCCAAATACCGCCGTGATACCGTCCTCGATATGAGCTGTCGCACGCCGTTGTTTGAGCAAACCGAGTTTTACAAATCCTTCCGCAGCGACACCGTCAGGTATTTTAAGGAACGGCTGAGAAAAGGACGGATCGCGGTCAGCGGCAACTATCAGGTTCTGTTCGGTAACGCCTACGAATTTCTCTGGGCACTCACCGATGAGAGCTACGAACCGACCTTTTCCTTCTCATTGGATGACGGACAGGTCTGTACCACGGGCTTTGCTCACGGTGAGATGGTGCTCTGCGCGCGCAGTCCTCATATCACCATGGGCAACCTCTACCTCGCGCAGAACGCACACTGCTATGACCTTCTGCGCTATTTTAATCTTACACCCAATATTATTTGTGTGAATGCGATTGAAAGCAACATTCAGCAGAGGCTCAACGGATGTGATTACGATTCCGACTCCATGCTCGTCACGGATGACGAGTTGATCATCGCAGGCGTGACCGGTTGCTATGATATTCTCAAAGTTCCCGTCTGCAAGGCAGAGCCTATCGGCAAGACCGACTACGAGAACACACCGAAAAGCCTTGCGGCGCTCGATCAGGTCATCGCAAAAAATAAGATCGGGGAGATCGTCAATCTCTCGCAGTTTCTCAACTGCCTGCTGTGGGACGGGCTATTTAGCGAGAATCAGGGCGAGCATCATCCGATGGATATCTATCACGACATCTGCATTCTCGCGGTACTGTCGGGAATGGAGATTGACAAGGCAAAGCGCCTGTACTCCGTCGATTCGGGCAAGGTACTCTCCCGCCT
>ULUE01011388.1_pt1 | contig 21690 bp, 17 predicted proteins | sample 1958211 | NCBI WGS metagenome assembly ULUE01 (sample SAMEA4835752, study PRJEB28245) | human gut metagenome | biome: gut microbiome; material: fecal sample | place: Denmark | collected 2008 | reverse complement strand
CTTAAACGAGATATACACCGAGGTGCTTGCGGTGTTCGGAAGCTCCTCTCCGAAGGCAAAACCCACGCCTCCGACGCCGCCCAAGACCGCCGTCAGGCACGGCGAGACCCGCATACTCGACCAGTACAGCCGTGACCTCACGCAGCTTGCCGCCTCCGGCGGCATCGAGCCGATAATCGGCAGGAGCGAGGAGATACGCCGCAGCGTGCAGATACTCTCACGCCGAACGAAGAACAATCCCGTGCTTATAGGCGAGCCGGGAGTCGGCAAGACGGCGATCGCCGAGGGCATAGCGCTGTACATTGCCGGCGGCGAAGCGCCCGACAACATTGCCGGAAAGCGGCTCGTTTCGCTGGATATGTCGGCGCTGCTTGCGGGGACGAAGTATCGGGGCGACTTTGAGGAGCGTGTAAAGGCGGTCTTAAAGGACGTCAAAAAGGCGGGCGACGTCATCCTGTTCATCGACGAGCTGCACACCATAATCGGCGCAGGCTCGGCGGAGGGTGCGATCGACGCCGCAAACATTCTAAAGCCCGCACTCGGCAGGGGCGAGGTGCAGATAATCGGCGCAACGACCCCGGAGGAGTACCGGCGCCACATCGAAAAGGATGCGGCGCTTGAACGGCGCTTTCAGCCCGTCAAGGTAGCGGAGCCGACCCCGGAGCAGACGATGCAGATGCTCCTCGGCGTGCGTGAGGGGCTTGAGGCGCACCACCGTCTCAAGATAAGCCGCTCGGCGCTCGATGCGGCGCTTGAGCTGTCGCAGCGCTACATCGCCGACCGCTTTCTGCCGGACAAGGCGATAGACCTCGTGGACGAGGCGGCGGCACGCATACACGTCTCCGGCGGCAAGCTCGTCACCGGGGAGGACGTCGCCGAGATCGTGTCCCAGTGGACGGGCATACCGCTATCGAGCCTCGGCACCGACGAGCGGGAGCGGCTGCGGGGCATGGAGGAGATACTGCACCGCCGTGTCGTTGGGCAGGACAGCGCCGTGAGCGCCGTCGCAAGGGCGATTCGCCGAGGGCGCACGGGGCTTTCCGACCCCTCACGTCCCATCGGCAGCTTTCTGTTTCTCGGACCCACGGGCGTTGGAAAGACCGAGCTTTGCCGTGCGCTCGCCGAGGCGGTCTACGGCGACGAGCGCTCCATGATACGTCTCGATATGTCGGAGTACATGGAAAAGCACGCCGTGAGCAAGCTCATAGGCTCGCCTCCCGGCTACGTCGGCTACGAGGACGGCGGTCAGCTCACCGAAAAGGTGCGGCGGCACCCGTGGTCGGTCGTGCTGTTTGACGAGATCGAAAAGGCGCACGAGGACGTTTGGGGCATCCTGCTTCAGATAATGGACGACGGACACCTCACCGACTCGACGGGCAGGTGCGTTGACTTCCGCAACACCGTCATCGTCATGACCTCGAACATCGGTGCAAAGACCGTGACCGAGGGCAGGCACAGACTCGGCTTTTCGGGCGACAGCGGCGCAAGGGCGTTCGAGGCCGAGCAGGACGAGCGCATAAACGAGGAGCTGCGTTCGGTATTCCGTCCGGAGTTTTTAAACAGGATCGACGAAAAAATCATCTTCCGCCGCCTGTCACGGGAGGAGATACGCAGGATAACCCGACGTATGCTCGGCTGTGTCGCCTCACGCTTTACGGAGCTTGGCATGGAGCTTGAGCTGCCGGAGGACGTCGTCGACGTCATCGCAAACAGCGGCTACGACGAGAAGTACGGCGCTCGCCCGCTGCGTCGGGTCATACGCTCACTCATCGAGGACAAAGCCGCCGAAATGCTGCTTGACGGTGAGCTTGAGCGTGGCGACAAGGTGCTTGCGGCGGTGAGCAGCGGCAGCGTCACCCTGACTAAAATGGAGTGATGTTGACGCAAAGCGCCGAGTGTAGTATTATTGAAAATGCAATAGGGTCGGCCGAGCTGCGGAAGGCTTTGCCGACCTTTACTCTTACTCTCGGAGCCTTAAAAATGGACAAAAAAGCATTTATCGAAACGGTCAACGGGCGCTGCGCCTACAATATGCACAACGGGCTCACCGTCACCGATATCGGCGTCGATTTCTGCGTCGTCACGGCAGAACTTAATCCCACCGCCATGAACCCTTGGGGCATGGCGCACGGCGGCTTTGTGTACTCAATGTGCGACGTCGCCTCCGGGGTGCTGGCAAGCGGGATCGAGCGCCGAGGCGTCACCCTGTCTGCGAATATGCAGTATCTCCGTCCCTCAAGGGGCAAGAGCCTCCGTGCCGAGGCGAAGATCATAAAAAACGGCAGAAAAGTGCTGTTTATCGAAACGAACGTGTATAACGACGAGGGCGTTCACACCGCCAGAGGCGAGTTCCAAATATTCATATTGGAGGAGAATGCGAAATGAGCACACCGACACTTTTCATCGTCATTCCCTGCTACAACGAGGAGGAAGTGCTGCCGATAACGGCACCCATGTTTCTTAATAAGCTCCTCTCGCTCGTGCAGGCAGGAAAGATCGCAGACAGCAGCCGCATCATGTTCGTAAACGACGGCAGCCGTGACCGCACATGGGAGATCATAAGCGAGCTTTCAAGGAGCGATGAGCACTACATCGGCATCAGTCAGAGCCGCAACCGAGGACATCAGAACGCCGTCCTTGCCGGGCTGATGGAGGCACGGGGAAAGTGCGACATCACCATATCCGTAGACTGTGACGGGCAGGACGACATAAACGCAATGGACAAAATGGTCGACGCCTATGCCGACGGCTGCGACGTGGTGTACGGCGTGCGCTCCAGCCGTGAGACGGACACCTTCTTTAAGCGCAGCACGGCGCAGGGCTTTTACAAGTTCCTGTCGCTGATGGGAGCCGAGGTCGTGTATAATCACGCCGACTACCGTCTCATCTCCGCCAGAGCGCTCGATGCGCTCTCGGAGTTTCACGAGGTCAATCTGTTCCTGCGGGGCATGGTGCCGCTCGTGGGCTTTAAAAGCACAAGCGTCGAGTACAGCCGCAGCGAACGCATTGCGGGCGAGAGCAAATACCCATTAAAGAAAATGATAGCGCTGGCGGTTGACGGCATTACGAGCCTGTCGGTAAAGCCCCTGCGCATGATAATGAGCTTTGGCCTTACCGTTGCGCTCATCAGCTTCATCGGCGTCATTTGGGCGATCGTCTCCGCCATATGCGGCGGTACCGTCGCAGGCTGGGCAAGCACCACCTGCATCGTCTGCTTCGTCGGCGGTGTGCAGCTTATATGCATGGGCATCATCGGCGAATACGTCGGCAAGATCTACATGGAGACGAAGGCCCGTCCGAGGTACATTATCTCCGAAAAAACGTGGGAGGACGGCAGCAAATGAGCGCCGAAAGTGCGTTTCTTATCGCCGTTTCCGCCGCTCTGCGGGGCGAAAAGGCGGAGCTTTCGCTCTCAAACGATGCGTGGCGGCAGCTCATACGAACGGCCGAGGAGCAGAAGCTTCTGCCCCTCGTGTTTGACGCAGCGGGCGGCAGTATGCCGGAGGAGCTTTTCCCCTCCGTGCGCACACGGGTGCGGTACACCGTCGCAAACCAGCTTCGCTCGGAAGCGGAGTTTAAAAAGCTCCTGCGTGAGCTTGACGGCTTGGGGATACGTCCCCTGCTCGTCAAAGGGCTTCTCTGCCGCATGACCTACCCCAAGCCCGACCTTCGGGTCTCGTCCGACGAGGACCTTTACATCCGCAGCGACTACCCCGACTTTCACGCAGCGATGCTCTCCCTCGGCTTTGAGGCGTCCGACCCCGACTATGAGAACGCCCACGAGGAGCGCTGCACGAGAAACGGACTTCTCGTTGAGGGTCACTGGGAGCTGTTTCCTCAGGAAAACTCCGCCCTCAACGCCCTGAACTCGCTCTCCGACGGCTTTTGGAGCCGTGCCGAGGAGCGGGACATTGACGGCATCCCCGTGCTTTGCCTTGAGCCGACGGATCACATGAGCTTTCTGCTGCTGCACGCCTACAAGCACTTCGTGTCCTCCGGCGTCGGCATCCGTCAGATATGCGACATCGCTCAGTGGGCAAAGGCTTACGATATCGGCTGGCAGCGGGTGTATGAGCTTATGCTGTCGGTACACGTTCAGGGCTTTTGCGCCGGAGTGTTCGACGCCGCCGAAAAGCATTTCGGCATGGCCTTCCCCGAAGTTTTCCCCCGCCTTGACGGGGACGACCTTGTGCGTGATGCGCTCCTCGGCGGCATCTACGGCTCCGCCGACATGAATCGCAAGCACAGCGGCAGCATGACTCTCGGTGCGCTCGAGGCCACAAACGGCGGCGCCGCCGCACCGCTGAAAAGTGCGGTCTTTCCCTCAAGAGCCGTGATGGAGATGAGCTTTCCGTGGGTGAAAAAAAGCGCTCTGCTGCTGCCTGCGGCGTGGGGCGTGCGCATCGTGCGCTACCTGCGTCGGGGGTCTCTTTCCGCCGCCGAAAGCATCAGGATAGGAAACGAACGCATCGAGCTTCTCAAAAAGTACGGTATACTCCGAAACGATCGGGAAAAAGCCGAAAGTTAAAATATAAACGCCGCCTAAGGGCGGCGTTTTTGTTGTAAAATAAGGCTTTGCATGGTATAATATCGTTTTAGCGGCAATGCCGTAATATCTCCGTGGCAAGCCAGCCACGGGAAAGGAAGATTATATGAAACAAACAGACAAATCAATGGACAAAATCGTTGCCCTGTGCAAGAACAGAGGCTTCGTCTACCCCGGCAGCGAGATCTACGGAGGTCTTGCAAACTCTTGGGACTACGGTCCCCTCGGCGTCGAATTCAAGAACAACGTCAAAAAGGCGTGGCTCAAGAAGTTCGTTCAGGAAAGCCCCTACAACGTGGGACTTGACGCCGCCATCATCATGAATCCGCAGACATGGATCACCACGGGACACGTTTCCAGCTTCTCCGATCCTCTGCTGGACTGCCGCTCCTGCAAGGCACGTCACCGTGCCGACAAGCTCATCGGCGAGGAGCATCACGAGGTCAACGTCGACGCAATGAGCTTTGACGAGATGGATGAGTTTATCGCCTCTCATGAGGACATCGTCTGCCCCGTCTGCGGCAAGCACGACTTTACCCCGATCAGAAAGTTCAACCTCATGTTCAAAACCGCCATCGGCGTCACCGAGGATTCCAGCTCCACCTGCTACCTGCGTCCCGAAACCGCCCAGGGCATTTTCGTTAACTTTGCAAACATCGCCCGCACCACGAGGAAAAAGCTCCCCTTCGGCGTCTGCCAGGTCGGCAAGGCGTTCAGAAACGAGATCACTCCGGGCAACTTTATCTTCCGCATCAGAGAGTTCGAGCAGATGGAGTGCGAGTTCTTCTGCAAGCCCGGCACCGATCTTGAGTGGTTCGCATTCTGGAAGGACTACTGCAAAAACTGGCTCATCTCCCTCGGCATCAGCGAGGAGAACCTGCGCCTGAGAAATCACGAGCCTGCGGAGCTTGCCTTCTACTCCCGTGCCACCACCGACATCGAGTATGCCTTCCCGTTTACGGACTGGGGCGAGCTGTGGGGCATCGCCGACCGCACCGACTATGACCTCAAGCGTCATCAGGAGGCGTCCGGCAAGGACCTCACCTACTTCGATCAGGAGACCGGCGAACACTATATCCCCTACGTCATCGAGCCTTCTCTGGGCTGCGACCGTGTTGCGCTTGCCTTCCTGTGCGAGGCATACGACGAGGAGGTCGTCGGTCAGGACAAGAAAGGCAACGACGACGTTCGCACCGTGCTGCGTCTGCACCCGGCGCTTGCTCCCTTCAAGTGCGCCATCCTGCCGCTGAGCAAGAAGGAGATACTCACCGGCCCCGCCATGGAGCTGTACCGTGAGCTGTCCAAGCACTTCATGGTCGATTACGACGAGACCGGCTCCATCGGCAAGCGCTACCGCCGTGAGGACGAGATCGGCACCCCGTTCTGCATAACCTTTGACTTTAACACCGTCGGCACCGAAACGGACGAAGCCGACCATTGTGTCACCATCCGTGAGAGGGACAGTATGCAGCAGGTCCGCATCCCCATTTCCGAGGTCAGAGCATATATTGAAGATCGTATAAATTTCTGACGGCGGAGGCGGGACTATGCACACAAAACTAAGGCGCCGGCATCTCACCCCCTTCGGTGAGCCGACCGCCGAAAGAGCCGGAAAGCACAAGCGGCTCTACTGCGCACTCAACATTCTTCTCCCGCTTTTATCCGCATTTGCCGTCTGCGCCATGAGTCTCAGGCTTGCATACGGCAGCTATGACGAACGCATTTTCGGGGATTACTTCGGTTTTCCCCTCATCGTCATTTTGAATTTGCTCCCCATCCTTCTGCTTTGGGGCATATTCTACTGCATAACGAGGCGAAACTGGGCGGCGTTTCTGCTTACCGCCGTCCCGGTACTGCTCGCCTCGGCAGGCAATTACTTTAAGATCAAGTTCCGCAACGACCCCTTCATGTTCGGCGACGTGTCGGCAATCGGAACGGCTCTCGGCGTTGCCGACGGCTATGACATAAGCTTCACCGCCGATCTTGTGATAATCACCGTCGCCGTGGTCCTTATCGCAGTCCTGCTGTCTCTCTTTGCCGGGTACCGTGCAAAAACCAAGCCCTGCGTCATCGCTCTCGTGCTGATCGCCCTGTCGGTGTACCCGCTCTGGTCGTTTGTCTATTCAAATGACGAGATTTACGACGGTATCGAAAACTATGAGCACCTTAACCGCTGGAGCTACTGCGGACAGTACGTTTCAAAGGGATTTGTGTATCCCTTCATCCACAGTATAACCGACGCCGTGCATATAAGGCCGGACGGCTACGACGAAGCGGCGGTGGAGAGCATTCTTGCCGAGCATCCGAGTGCCGACATTCCCGACGACAAAAAGGTCAACATCATCGCCGTTCAGCTTGAGGCATATTCGGATTTTACGGAGTTTGATATCGACGGCATATCCGAGGAGACCTATGACTTCTATCACAGGCTTGAGGCAGAAAGCTACACCGGGCATCTTATCTCCAACGTCTTTGCCGGAGGCACCATCGACACCGAGCGCTGCTTCCTTACAGGCAGCACGAAGCTTGTCGAATATTTCAGGGATTCCGCATCATATGTGCGATATCTGAATTCGCAGGGCTACGTCTCCATGGGCTGTCACCCCTGCTCAAGCGAGTTTTACAACCGCCGCAACGTGAATGAATACCTCGGCTTTGAGGACTACCGCTTCCTCGACGGTTATTTTGACCGTTTCACCGATCAGGGCGCCGCATCGGACGATATATTCTTCCCGCAGCTCCTTGAGCTGTATCGGGAAGCGCAGAAGTCCGGCAAGCCGGTGTTTTCGTTCAACGTCAGCTATCAGGGTCACGGGCCTTATGCCCACGACAGTTGCTATTACCCCTCTCAGAACTGGGACGGTAACGGTTATTCGGACTACGCCAGATGCATTATGAACAACTACCTCGCCTCACTTCAAAGCACCGGAGTGTCCCTTGCGTTGTTTATCGAGGAGCTTCGGAGCGACCCCGAACCCGTCGTCGTGCTGCTCTACGGCGACCACAAGCCGTGGCTCGGCGACAACTCCGCCGTTTACGAGGAGCTTGGCATCCCCGTCAACACCTCCACCGAGGAGAACTTCCGCAATATGTACGCCACGAAGTATCTCATTTGGGCAAACGACGCAGCCAAAGAGGTCCTCGGTCACGAGATCATCGGCACGGGTCCCGACATAAGCCCCTGCTATCTGATGAACGTTCTCTTTGACCGCCTCGGATGGGAGGGCGACTCGTATATGCAGTACATGAGTGATATGATGGAGGTGCTACCCGTCATTCACTCAAGCGGCATCTTCTTTGAGTACGGCAAATGCACCACCTCCCTTGATGTCGAGACGAAGGCGCTGTACGACGAGCTTTTATGCGTCGAATATTACAGGTTTGAAAATTTCTCGGAGGACAAATGACATGACTGCCGGAGAGGACTTTGTAAAGAAAATAAAGCCGTTCGGCTGCGTCCTGTTTTTGGCGCTGTTTGTGGGCTTCCTCGTGTTCTGCTTTACCGGAGGCGGCGCTCCCGTCAAGGGCTATTCCGCCCCGCACGACGCCGACTACTATGCCGAACACTTAGACGAGCTTCAGACCGAGCTTGAGCAAAACCTTTTCCCGAAGCTGCAAGGCGTTTGCGGCTGCGAGATAAAGGACGACAAGCTCAGCGTCGCCATCACCGACGAGTATTTTGACGAGACCAAGAGCGATATTCTGTTTTACTACGACAAAAATTTATTTGTATTTCAAAAGGAAGATTGAGAAAATGAAAGACGGATTTATTAAGGTTGCCGCCGCTTCCCCGATGATCCGGGTAGCGGACACCGACTACAACGCAGACCGCATCATTGAGTGTATCGGCTCTGCAAGCGCAAAGGGCGTAAAGCTCATTTCCTTCCCCGAACTGGTCATAACGGGCTGCTCCTGCTACGATCTTTTCACGCACGGCGTCCTCCTCAGAGGCGCCGAGACCGCTCTTGAGAAGATAGTCAATGCGACGAAGAAGCTTGACATTCTCTCCGTCGTGGGACTTCCCTTCTCTCCCAAAGGCGGCGCTCTGTACAGCGTTGCCGCCGTTATCTACAAGGGCGAGGTCCTCGCCCTCATCCCCCGCACCGAGGTCTCCGGCACGGTGTTTGCCGCTCCCGAAAGCGACGAGGAGACTATCGTCTCCTTCGGCAGCAAGGGTCAGTTTGAGTGCGTTTTCGGCACCGAGGTCATCGTGACCGCAAACTTCCCCCGTGCGCTCGCACTCGGCGTTGAGCTTGGCGGCGACGCCACCGCTCCGATCTCCCCCGCAGTCCGCCATGCGCTGGCTGGCGCAAGCCTCATCGTGAGCCTTGCATCCTTCCCTGCGACCGTAAGCTCCACCGACGAGGCAAAGGCAAGGATAAAGTACCGCTCCGAAAATCTCAAGTGCGCAATGCTTCTTGCCGCTCCCGGCAAGGGCGAAAGCAGCACCGACAACGTGTTCTCCGGTCTGTGCATGGTCGCCGAAAACGGTGAGATCCTCGCCTCCGACGAGTGCGAGGACTGCATGGTCGTCACCGAGGTCGACATCGACTACATCGAGAACCTGCGCCGCAAGGCGGGCGTGTTCGGCACCATGCGCTACCCCCATTCCGAGGTGTACTGGGATAACGAGCTCGTCGAAACGACGCTTACCCGCAGCTACCGCAAGCTGCCGCATCTGCCCGAATTTGAAAAGGATATGGCAAACTACTGCCGCCGCATGATCGACATTCAGGTGTCGGGTCTTATTAAGCGCATGAAGTACGCAGGGCTTGACCACTGTGTCGTCGGCATCTCCGGCGGCGTCGATTCCACCCTCTGCGTCATGGTCTGCGCCGAGGCTGTAAAGCGCATGGGTCTGCCCAGCGAAAACGTCATCGCCTGCACGCTGCCCTGCTTCGGCACCTCCTCCCGCACGAAGTCCAACGCCATCATCGTCGCCGAGCAGCTCGGCTGCGAGGTGCGTGTCATCGACATCGGCGAGAGCGTGTACAAGCACTTTGACGACATCGGCCACGCTCACGACGACTACTCCGTCGCCTTTGAGAACGCTCAGGCCCGTGAGCGCACGCAGGTGCTTATGGACATCGCAAACAAGGTCAACGGTCTCGACGTCGGCACCGAGGACCTCAGCGAGTTCGTTGACGGCTGGTGTACCTACAACGGCGACCACACGAGTATGTACGACGTGAACATGGGGCTCACCAAGACTCAGGTCCGTGCGGGCGTCCGCTTCATTGCGCAGCGCACCGAGGACAAGGTGCTTGCCGACGCTCTGTGGGACGTTCTTGACTGCCCCGTCACTCCTGAGCTGCTGCCCATAAGCTCCGACGAGATCGAGCAGAAGAGTGAGGAAACCGTCGGCTCCTACTCGCTTCAGGACTTCTTCACCCACAAGATGATGATCTGCGGCTTCTCCCCGGCGAAGACCCTGCGCATCGCAAAGACCGTGTGGCACGACGAGTTCTCCGACGAGGAGCTTGTAAAGTGGCTCACCAGCTACTGCAAGCGCTACTTCTCGCAGCAGTTCAAGCGCAGCTGCCTCATGGACGGTCCGGCGGTCGAGGCCTTCTCCGTCTCACCGAGAAACGGCTTCCTCATCCCCTCCGATGCGGAAAACACCCTGTTCTTAAAGAGCCTCGACGAGCTTAAATAAAAGCAAAAGCACACGGTGCATCGAAGATGCACCGTGTATTTTTTGCGGCAATACCGACATTAAAAATTCCGGCAGCACACGGGGTGCTGCCGGAACTCGTTTATATTATGCGCTTTCGGCACTCATTGAGCGTCGTTTGAGATCACTTGATACCGGTAGTATCTACAAAGATCCTTACTAAGATGGTTGCAGCCTGTCCGCGGGTTGCGGTCTCGTCCGGTCCGAAGTGGCCGTCAGCGAAGCCCTTGAGCAAGCCTTCATTTGCCATGACGTTGACTGCCTCGACATACGGAGCTGCGATGTCGTCCTTGTCGGTGAAGTTGTAGGTTGCCTTCAGCTCGTCGGGTGCAGGACCGTGTTTCTGAACGAGGTAGCGGTACAGCATGGTTGCCATCTGAGCACGGCTTATTGCCTGGTTGGGACGGAAGGTGTTGTCCTCGTAGCCCTTGATGATGCCGTTCTGAACGCCCCATGCAACAGCCGTCTTGTATGCGTCGCTGATGGTGTCGGCGTCGGTGAAGCCAAGCTCTATCTCGGTCTTGCCTTCGGGGATCTCAACTTTGGGAGAGCCTGCCGCACGGTACAGCATGGTGATGAACTGTGCACGGGTGACCTGTGCGTTGGGCTGGAAGGTGCCGTCTGCATAGCCGTTGATGATGCCCGCTGCTGCTGCCAGCTCGATGCCCTCACGGTAACCGGAGTTGCCGATGTCGGTGAAGTACTTGATGGTGATGCGGCCGTCGGGTCCTGCATACTTCTCACCGATAACGCCGTTCAGCTCTTCCTTTATGTAGTCCATAAGGATGGTGTCGAGGGTGTAGCCGGTGTCGATGCTGCCTTCGGATCTTGCGAATGCATAGTAGGTGTCGCCGCCTGCTGCGGTGAAGTTGTTGGTTGCAACTGCATAGGTTGCGTTGGGATCGAAGGGCTTGCCGTTAACCTCGTCGATGGTGACGCGGTTGATGGACTTGGGGCCGTAGTAGGTGGAGTTGGGGTAGGTCTCTGCGTTTGCGTCATACTGAGCAGTGGTGTCAACGGTGATCTTCATGCCTGCGATCTGGGGGAAGCCGCCGACTGCGCCGGGAGTGCAGTAGGTGGAAGCCTCAAGAGCCTCAAGAAGGTCAGCGCCCTTGACGTAAACGACGGTCATGGTGTTGCCGAAAGGCAGAACGGTGAATACGTTGTTCTTGGTGATGTCGCCCTTGTGGATCCATGCACGGATGCCGCCGCCGTTGGTTACCGCAACAACGTTCTCTGCGGGAACCGAGAGGCTGTCGGCGTCCTTGAGGATCTGCCACATCATGGAGTCGGTGATGAGGTCGCCGAGGTTGGTCTCCAGGTTGCGGTTGCCGGGTGCCTTGGCGCCGTTGAGCTCAACTTCGCTCTTTGCGAAGACTTCGCCGTACTCGGCTTTAATGCGGTCAACGATGACCTTTGCCGCTGCTGCGACGGTCTCGTCCTTTGCGGACTCCTCGGTCACTTCAACGAGCTTGTTGCTTTCGATGGTCTTGGTTGCGTTGTCGATAACGATAACGCCGATGTTCTTAAACTGGGTGCCGGTGGACTGGATGGGTTCGCCGGAAGGACCCTTCTCCATGACGGAGTGAGAGTGACCGTCGATGATGAAGTCGATGCCCTCGACCTTTGCGAAGAGGTCGACGGAGCGGTTGGGTTCGGATTCGCCGTCAATGCCGAGGTGTGCGAGGCAAACGATGATGTCTGCGCCGGCATTCTTGAGAGCTGCGACCTGAGCCTGAGCGCATTCGTACATCTTCTCATCGCCGAGGAACTGGAGTCCCTTGATGAGAGCGGGGTTTGCCTTGGTCTGGGTCTCGGGAGTCTCAAGGCCGAAGAAGCCGATCTTCACGCCGTTGACTTCCTTGATAGCGGTTGCATCAAAGATGCTCTTGCCGTCTGCGCCGAGAACGTTTGCGCAGAGGACCTTGAACTGAGCCTCGCTCATGTTGCTCTTGAGCTGCTCATAGCCGTAGTCAAATTCGTGGTTGCCGAGGGTTGCAAAGTCGTAGCCTGCGGCGTTCATCATCTTGACGGCGTCAAGACCCTTGGTGCTGCTGACATAGGTGGTACCCTGGCTGTAGTCGCCGGCATCAACGAGGATGACGGTTGCGCCCTGTGCTTCGTACTCAGCCTTGAGAGCTGCGATGTTGGCATAGCCTTCGATTGCGCCGTGAACGTCGTTGCTGTGGAGAATGACGGTCTTTCCATCAAAGGGCTTGGGCTGCTCCTGTGCCTTAACGGTACCGGTAACGCCGAGTGCATAGACATAGAGGTTACCTGCGTTGTTGGCGTTGTTTGCCGCAACAGCCTGCTGGATGCGGACAAGAACGGTCTCCTGATCTGCTGCAACTGCGGGGAGTGCGACGGTGGAGGTCAGAGCGTTAGCTTCCTTGTTGACCTTGGAAGAAGGTGCGGAAAGCTTGTCGGTCGCTGCCGTCCAAGTCTCGCCGTTGTCGGTGGAGACGGAGACGAGGTAGGATGCGGGAGCCTTGCCGTTGTTGCCGCTCTTCATGGTGAGGTTCAGGTTCTCATAGCCGGTGGTGGAAATGGCAAACTGCATGTAACCGAAATTGGTTTCGGAGAAAGAGTTGGTGCCATACCAAGGCTGTACGCCGAGGTTGCCGTAGGTGCTTGTAGACACGCCGAGGCTGCCGTAGGCGTTGAGTCCCTCGCCGTTGTCGTTCATTGTCAGTTCGACACCTTTGACAACGTCGGTTTCTCCGTTGCTGGTGACGGACGTGCCGCCGCTCCAGCTGACGAGCGTTGCAGTGGTTTCGCCCTCTGCCAGTACGGGAATAGCAAGGGAGAATATCATTGCTATCACGAGCAGCAGAGAGAGAAGTTTCTTCGTACTCTTCATTTTGTTCCTCCTGATATAATTTTTTTAAGGATGCTGACTGTATTATAACATAAGGCTCGTCCTTTTTGAAGATTTTTAATTCTGAAAGTTTTGACAGATTTTGCTTTATATATTTGTGTGAAATGCCGATTAGTGCTTTACATTGCTAAACCGTGCGTCGGGCTTTGCCTTGACAATTCTTTTTTAAATGGTATATTACTCTCAGAGAGCCATCGGGGGGCCGGTCTCTCAAACAGGGAGTGAATCGAGGAAAAATGCGTACAATATTTAAAAATAAGCTTTTTAAAATACTGCTCATCGTTATCGTCATTGCAGCCGTGCTGACCGTTTTGGGAATGTCGCTTTACGGCAGCTTTGAGATCATCCAGTTCAATTCCAACTCCATAACCGACTGGCGGCTCGACGGCTCCGTCGAGGGCATCTCCTCTCCCGAAGAGGGCGAGCGTGCCGACATCCCCGGCTTCTTCTGGTTTGAGGACGAAGACGGCTCCATGGGACTTCAGGCTTCCGACGGCACCCGCTACTACATGGGCTACTACCCGAACGACAGTCTCGGCCGCTTTCACGTTGTCGGCTTCGGATCCTCCGAGAAGGTCTACTCCGTTCTCGACATCCGTGTCGGCGACAGCATCACCGGCGCAACGACGCAGCTCATGGACTGCGGCTACTCAATGGACGGCGGCGGTCTGAACATCTGCAAGGCGACCAAGGGTCACATCACCGTTATCATAAGCTTTGAACACGGCTATGTTACACATATCGAGGTTTCTCTCGACCGATAATTTTTGCAAAGGAGAATCAGCATGAACACTTATCTTGACGTTTCACCCGAAGTAAGACAGGCTCTCGCCGAGGGCAAGCCCGTCGTTGCTCTCGAAAGCACGATAATTTCCCACGGTATGCCCTACCCCAAAAACGTGGAAACGGCTCTGCTCGTTGAAAAGACCATCCGTGAAAACGGCGCCGTCCCCGCAACCATCGCCATAATCGGCGGCCGCCTCAAGGCGGGTCTCTCGCCCGACGAGATCGAGTATCTCGGCAAGGCGGGACGTAAGGTCGCAAAGGCAAGCCGCCGTGACCTTGCAGCCATCGTCGCAAGGGGCGCCGACGGCGCTACCACCGTCACCACCACGATGATAATCGCTCACATGGCGGGCATCAAGGTCTTTGCCACGGGCGGCATCGGCGGCGTTCACAGAGGAGCGGAGGTCACGATGGACATTTCCGCCGACCTTGAGGAGCTTGGCTCCACCCCGGTCATGGTCGTCTGCGCAGGCGCAAAGAGCATCCTCGACCTCGGTCTGACCCTTGAGTATCTTGAGACGAAGGGCGTCCCCGTCATCGGCTACGGCACCGATGAGCTGCCCGCCTTCTACACCCGCAGGAGCGGCTTCGGCGTTGACTACCGTGTCGATTCTCCGGAGGAGCTTGCGACCATGTTCAAGGCGCACCTCGCCCTCGGCATGAAGGGCGGTATGCTCGTCACCAACCCCATCCCTGAGGAGTACGCCATGGACAAGGCGGTCATCGACGCCGCCATCGAGCAGGCGCTTTCCGATGCGAAGGCAGCCGGCATCCACGGCAAGGAGACCACCCCCTTCCTGCTTGCGAAGGTCGTGGAGCTTACCGGAGGCGACAGCCTTGAGAGCAATATAAGGCTCGTCCTCAATAACGCAACGGTCGCAGCAAAGACCGCTGTGGAGATGTGCAAATAAGCGAAACTGCGGCGTCCGTTTTTCGGACGCCGCTTTTTGCTGCCCAAAAATATAATTTGCAAAATAATTTATATAAAACACTTGACAAAAGATTAAAACAGGAGTAATATGCAAATATAAAGATGAGAAGGAGTGTGAAGAATGAAAAAGACGCTATACAGCCTGATGCTGAACGAGGAGGTCGTAAACGAGATCGACCGACTTGCGCATAAATACGGCACCAACCGCTCAAATCTCATAAATCAGATCCTTGCCGAACACGTCAATCTCGTGACGCCGGAGCGCAGGATAAACGACGTTTTCCGTGCGATAGAGCAGCTCATGTCTCCGTCCCGTGAGATCGTCCCCTTCTTTGCTCCTAACACGATGACGATGTCGCTCAAAAGCTCCCTTGAGTACAAGTACCGCCCCACGGTCAAGTACGAGGTCGAGCTGTACCGGGGAAACGACAAAGCCCTCGGTGAGCTGAGCGTGATATTCCGCACGCAGTCGGCAGCGCTCATAAACTCCATGACCGACTTCTTCCGTGTTTGGAAGAGTATTGAGGATGCGCACCTGCGTCCGCTGCTCGGCGACAACGCACCGGAGTACGCACTGTACGACGGCAAGTTCGTGCGCTCGATCACGATACCGCAGAAGGACTGCTCCTCGCAGGAGCTTGCGTCCGTCATATCGGAATACATCAAGCTGTTTGATAACATGATGAAGGGCTGGCTCTCCGGCAGATACGACGCCAGGGAGATCGAAGCCTGCTACTACTCGCTTTTGAGAAGGAGCGAGATTCTTATCTAAGGAGGGATATATATGAACTCTCAGAACTTCACTCAGAAATCCATTGACGCCATACAGACCGCAAGGAATATGGCTCAGGAAAACGGCAACCAGTATATAACGCCGGAGCATCTGCTCTATGCGCTCTGCGATCAGGACGGCGGTCTTATCCCCTCCCTGTTTACGAAGCTCGGCGCCGACTGCAACGCCGTTTTGTCGGAGCTTGACACCGAGATCGGCAAGCTGCCGAAGCTCTCCGGCGACTTTGAGGTCTACTTTTCGAGGGAGGCCGACCGTGTTCTTCAGGCCGCCGAAAAAGCGGCTTCGTCCATGAAGGACGAATACCTCTCCGTCGAGCATATCATGCTCGGCATTTTTGCGGCCGGAACCCCCGCCGTTCGGCGTATTCTTGCCGACCACGGCATCAATAAGTCCAATTTCGCAGCCGAGCTGAGCAAGGTGAAAAGCGGACCCGTCACCAGCGACAACCCCGAAAGCACCTATGACGCACTCAAAAAGTACGGCTCCGACCTTGTGGAACGTGCAAGGAAAAACGAGCTTGACCCCGTCATCGGCAGAGACACCGAGATACGAAACGTCATCCGCATCCTCTCCCGTAAGACGAAGAACAACCCCGTACTGATCGGCGAACCCGGCGTCGGCAAGACCGCCATCGCAGAGGGACTTGCGCAGAGGATCGTGCGAGGCGACGTGCCGGAGGGACTCAAGGACAAGACCATCTTCTCCCTCGACATGGGCGCTCTTATCGCAGGCGCAAAGTATAGGGGCGAATTTGAGGAGCGTCTGAAGGCCGTTTTGCAGGAGGTGCGCAATTCCGAGGGCAGGATCATCCTGTTTATCGACGAGCTGCACACCATCGTCGGCGCAGGCAAGACCGAGGGCAGCATGGATGCCGGCAACCTCTTAAAGCCCATGCTTGCAAGGGGCGAGCTGCACTGCATCGGTGCGACCACCCTCGACGAGTACCGCAAGTACATCGAAAAGGACGCAGCGCTTGAGCGTAGGTTCCAGCCCGTGCAGGTCGATGAGCCGACCGTCGAGGACACCATCTCGATACTCCGAGGACTCAAGGAGCGCTATGAGGTGTACCACGGCGTCAGGATCCACGACAACGCACTCGTCGCTGCGGCGACGCTTTCAAACCGCTACATCTCCGATAGGTTCCTGCCGGACAAGGCGATAGACCTTGTGGACGAGGCCTGTGCGCTCATCCGCACCGAGATCGACTCCATGCCCTCCGAGCTGGACGACATCCGCCGCAGGATAATGCAGCTTGAGATCGAGGAAATGGCGCTTAAAAAGGAGACCGACCAGCTCTCGAAGGATCGGCTCACTAAGCTCACGGCAGAGCTTGCGTCGCTCAAGGACGAGTTTAACGAGAAGAAGTCTCGCTGGGAAAACGAGAAGAACAGCGTTGACGAGGTAAAGCGCATAAAGAGCGAGATCGAGCGCACCCACGCCGAGATCGAGCAGGCGCAGCTCCGCTTCGAATACGAGACGGCGGCAAAGCTCCAATACTCCGAGCTGCCCGCACTCGAAAAGAAGCTTGCCGAAGCCGAGGCTCTCAGTGAGCAGCGCAAGGAGAGCGGTATGGTACACGACACCGTGACCGACGAGGAGATCGCCGGGATCGTCGCAAAGTGGACCGGCATCCCCGTGGCAAAGCTCATGGAGGGCGAGCGTGAAAAGCTCCTGCATCTCGACTCCATCCTCCACAAGCGTATCATCGGTCAGGACGAGGCGGTGCAGAAGGTGACGGAGGCGATACTTCGCTCCAGAGCCGGTATCTCCGACCCCAACCGTCCGATAGGCAGCTTCATGTTCCTCGGACCCACGGGCGTCGGCAAGACGGAGCTTGCAAAGGCGCTTGCCCAGTGCCTGTTTGACGACGAACACAACATCGTGCGTATCGACATGACGGAGTACATGGAGAAATTCTCCGTATCGAGACTCATCGGTGCGCCTCCCGGATACGTCGGCTACGACGAGGGCGGTCAGCTCACCGAGGCAGTGCGGCGTAAGCCCTACTCCGTGGTGCTGTTCGACGAGATCGAAAAGGCACACCCCGATGTGTTCAACATCCTGCTCCAGATCCTCGACGACGGCAGAATAACCGATTCTCAGGGACGCACGGTCGATTTTAAGAACACCATCATCATCCTGACCTCGAACCTCGGCAGCCAGTACCTGCTTGACGGCATCGGTGCCGACGGCACCATAAGTCAGGAGGCAAGGAATCTTGTCATGGCGGAGCTTAAACGGCAGTTCAGACCCGAATTCCTTAACCGTCTCGACGAGGTCATCTGCTTCAAGCCCCTCACCGAGAGCGAGCTTGGCGGCATCGTCGATAACCTCACCGAAGCGCTGCGCAGCCGTCTTGCCGACCGCAGCCTCGGTCTTGAGATAACGCCGAACGCAAAGCGCCTCATCATCGAGCGTGGCTATGACCCGATCTACGGCGCAAGGCCCTTAAAGCGCTACCTGCAATCCGGCGTCGAAACGCTCATTGCACGGAGCATACTTGCCGGGGATATGCCGGCGGGACACACCATCGTCATCGACGAAAAAGACGGTGAGCTTACCTGCAGCTGATAAATTGACGCAAAAATCCCGTACCCATTGGGTACGGGATTTTTCAGTTTTCAGCGTGACGCAGCATGCCGATCAAAAATTGCGGAGGGAGTCAAGCTGCTCCCTCCGCTTTTCCACGTTTGAGACAAAGAGTATTTTACTGAATAAAGCACCCGCAGCACTTTTCATAGCTAATACAGGTGCAGCCATAATTGCTGCATCCGGATGCCAGCACTAAGTTCTCATTGTAATTTACCGGCGAAAACCGAAGTACTCCGGAAACGCTCTCAGCAAAGCGATTAATTATTGTCTCCAAATCAATGTTTACGTTCATGACAGCTCCTCCTTTCTGTTAAATTATAGACATAAGATACTTTTTCAACAAATATCTGTTTGTCTCGCATCTGTTGTAGTGTATGGTTCTTACGTCAGGACAGTCGCCCGCACAATGATATCTGCAAATGCACGACAGGCATTTATCCGGCATTTGCACCAAGTCCTTATTCCTTTGGACCTTAGCCTCATCAATAATGAATTTCTTTGATATTTCGTCAAAATACCCGTAGCCGTAATTACTGCCGGTTGAGTCTCTTTCGCAGGTCGTGATCTTCCCTGCTGTTGTCAAAGTAAATGACGGTATATACATTGCTCCGCAAAATCCCGTTACAAGCCGACCGACATTAAGCGCCGAGGTTTTCACTGAAATTCCTTTAGATTTGCCGTATAAATACGCTTTCCAGTAATTGTCCGCAAACTCCATGTTATCAGGAGGCTCAATACCATCCTCTCCACAAGAGGCACCTCTGCCAAGCGGCACCAAAGGCTCGACCACCCATGTGACATTGCCATTATAGCGCTGTGCCAAAAAGTCAATAAAGTCATTCATTTTTCCAACGCTAAGAGCAGAAATCGTAGAACGCACATTGAGTTCGCCTTTTCTGTCATATACAATGTCCATACTGCGCAGAACCTTTTCGTAGGAACCGCCTCCGCCCCTTGCCGGGCGATGCGTATCCTGTATGTCCTTTGTGCCGTCTATCGAGATCAGAACATTATCTATTGTGTCGGCAATATACTCAGCAAGTTCCGCTCCGTAATATCCGTTTGTTGTCATGGATGTTTTTAAAGTCGTTTTAGCATCAGCCGCAGCATTTTTAAATGCCTCAATTGCTTTTTTTAGCAGCTCCAAGTGAAATGTCGGCTCCCCTCCTACGGCAAAAGAGAGGTTGATTCCTTTCAGCCCTTCCTCTATAACTTTACTTTTCGCATAGTTTGCGGCTTCGGTAATCAGTTCCTTACTCATCATAGTGGGCTTTCCTGCATCAGCGTGGCAGTATTTGCAAGCCAGCGTGCAATTTTCGGTAAGTCCGAGCGCAATATGAAAAAACTTGGATTTCACTGTTCCCAAATCATATACTTCAACCCTTGAATTCCATGCCGCCTCAAGCATTTCTCCGAATTCGGGAAAATCAATTTCTCCCCTCAAATGCTTCTGCATTTTTTCCGATAACTCGTGGGTGCAGAGCATACATATACCGAGGGTCGGTGCATAAAAAAGCTGCTTTTCATCAACGCTATCAAAAAAGACAAGCTCTTCCTTAAACTTGTACATTTCTCTCTCCTTGTCATTCTGTACTAAACTGCGCAATGCGCCTGTTGTTTTTAACTGTGTAGGCTGCATTTAGCCTATTTAGTTTATGTAATAATAGCATATCTGTCTATATAATTCAAGTAAATTTTTACTGTGTAGGCGGTGACTTCCTTGAAACCATTGGACTACTATATGATCGGGCAAAGAATCCGCAAAATCAGAAAGGCTCACGGGCTTTCTCAAGAGGAGCTGTCAGAGAGGATCGACATTTCAACAACGCATATGAGCCACATTGAAACGGGCAACACCAAGCTGAGCCTGCAGGTGCTTTGCGATATAGCGAGCGCCCTTGATGTCGGTACCGACGAGCTGCTTTGCGAGCATTCAAAAAGCAGCGGAATTGCGGCAAGAGATGAAATCTTCGAGATACTGGAGGCGTGTAGCGCCAAAGAAGCGAATGTCATTGCAGACATAGTAAAAGCCGCCAAGCTTTCAATTGACAAATATATGTAGAAGCGCACAAAAAACTCAGCACAATCGCAGGATTGTGCTGAGTTTCGCTTTTGTTTTCAGTTTTGTATCATTGTGCCGCCGACACGTTTTATCGCCTGACTTATCGGCAGCACGAGGGTTCCCATAAATATGTTGCTTATGCCGTGAACGGCGTCCCACGGCAGTCCCGCTATTATCCACGCTATCGTAGCGTCAAAGCTCAGTCCGAACATGATCGCCTGAGCGGGGGCGTAGAGCGTGCCGAACAGGAAGCCGTGCAGACCGCACAGCGCCATGTACACCGGCACCGCCACCTGCGGCTTCATATTCCTCGGCAGCAGCATCGTCGCCGCCCAAAGCAGCGTCCAAAGATACAGATACGGTATCCACCACATACTGAAGCCCGCAAACAGTCCGTTTATAAAAACGTAGATATATATCGGGTACAGCGCCTTTTTTCTGAAACACACCGTATACGCCACGGTGAGAGCCGCCAACATATGCACATTCGGTAAAAACTCCAGAGCGACCTTTGAGACATACATAATCGCTCCGAGCAGGGAGTAGACAACAAGCTCCCTTACCGTGAGCTTCATCAGCCCTTTTCGACCTTAAACGTGTAGGTTGCTCCGTCTTCGATCTCGGTGCTGTCAACGCCGGTCGTGGCGTACTCGCCGTTGATGTAGAACGCCCAGTAGCTGCCGTCGGTGTCGTAGTCGGCGGTGATGCCGTTTACGGTCTTGACATAGAGTCCGTACTCACTGTCTTCGCCTGCGATGAGGTTTGCGTCAAGCAGTGCCTTGCCTACGGTGTCGGCGTCGGTCTTAACGGTAAATTCCGTTTCCTTGCCGTCTGCGTCGACAACGATGAACTTAAACGATATGTCGCCCTCACCGACGATATTTTCGTCCTGCTGTACCTGCTGGGGACGTTCGCTTTCCTTTACGTCCTGCTTCTTTGCATCATCGGCAGCACAGGCTCCGAGGGAAAGTGCCATAGCCGCAATAAGCACGATGCAAAGCAAAAGAGATGAAATGCGACTGAGTAAATTTGTCTTTTTCACTTGCGTTTCTCCTTATAATGTATTTGTTTCTCCGTTTTACGCCGGCACTCGCAGCACTCAAAAACGGCATTTTGCAGCAGGTCTTTCGACTCGGCGCAGTCCGACCGCCTTCTCAACGCTTCCGTCAATGGCTTGTCCCCGCTCCTGCGGCGGAGCGGATAGGTCGGACCCACAATGCGCCTCACGGCGACGGGCTCGTACAGGATTTCCACCTGTTTCCCTTACTCTGCGAAAAGTGATTATAACATACAAAACGACTTATTAAAAGTCTAAATCTTTACTTGCGGCAAAATATCTGTTATCATTTGTGCGGTGATTCAATTGACTGTACGACTTATTGCATTCGACCTTGACGACACCGCTCTGCGTCCCGACGCAAGCCTTGC
>ULUE01023193.1_pt1 | contig 21797 bp, 16 predicted proteins | sample 1958211 | NCBI WGS metagenome assembly ULUE01 (sample SAMEA4835752, study PRJEB28245) | human gut metagenome | biome: gut microbiome; material: fecal sample | place: Denmark | collected 2008 | reverse complement strand
CTTACCCGTTTATCTCGTTTCTTTTCACACCCCCGTATATGGCCAGCATACACGGGAATCATGACGGTTCGTTTCTTTTTTACCCTTGAATGACCTCTAAGAAGAACAACGTCCTCCCCAAAAACCATCCAAGCTCTTGTACTACTTTCTCTCTTTATGTAAGACTTTCAATGAACTCTTTCTATTGTTACACTCCCAATCCGCACTGCCTCACAAGGCCTTGCTTCCCGAAAGCGAGTGCAAAGGTACAACCTTTTACCGTAATAGCCAAGCGTTTCACCAATAAAAATCGAAAAAAAATCAACCGAATTAATTTACACCTTATTATATTTAATATATTCCGACGTTTGAATCGCGTCCTTTTCCCCGCATACCCATATATGAAATCGTCCAGGCTTACGTCTCACGTGTTCAAAGCGTCACGGATTCATGGAATTCCACCACAGCCTCAATACCTTTCCGAAACATATCCAACGGAAAATTCTCATTAGGCGAATGAATAGCGTTACTCTCCAAACCGAATCCCATCAAAACAGTCTTTGTTCCCAAAATCTTTTCAAAATCACTTATGATAGGGATACTGCCACCACGGCGCACAGCCAACGGCTTTCGCCCAAACGCCTTGGTGAAACCTTCTTCCGCAGCTTTGTAAGCCGGCAAGGTTATCGGACAAACATAGCCTTCGCCACCGTGCATAGGAGTCACTTTCACCTGCACGTAGTCCGGAGCTATGGATTCGATATAATCGACAAACATCCGGGAAATCTTCTCATGCTGCTGATGGGGAACCAAACGGCAGGACACTTTGGCATAGGCTTTAGACGGCAACACGGTCTTAGAACCTTCTCCCGTATAACCGCCCCAAATACCACACACATCGAACGACGGACGGCAACTATTGCGCTCAATCGTACTGTATCCTTTCTCTCCTTTCAAAGCACGTACACCGATAGCTTGTTTATAACGTTCCTCATCAAACGGGATTTCAGACAGCATCCGACGTTCTTCCTCCGACAGTTCTTCCACTTCATCATAAAAACCCGGAATGGTGATGCGCCCGTCTTCGTCAGTCATACGAGCCAACAAACTGCACAATACATTAATAGGATTAGCTACCGCTCCACCGAAATGGCCGGAATGCAAATCACGATTCGGCCCCGTCACCTCGATTTCCCAATAAGCCAATCCTCGCAGCCCCGTCGTAAGCGAAGGAAGGTCGGGCGCGAGCATGCTGGTGTCGCTCACTAAAATCACATCACAGGCCAACAGCTCACGGTGCTCCTGCAGGAAAGCATTCAGACTGGGAGACCCGATTTCCTCCTCCCCTTCCAATATGAATTTGACATTATGGCGCAAATGCCCTTCCCGCACCATATATTCAAAAGCCTTCAGTTGAATCATAGACTGCCCTTTATCATCATCCGCTCCCCGGGCAAATACATGTCCGTCACGCACTTCCGGTTCAAAAGGGTCGCTTTTCCATAAATCCAACGGTTCGGCAGGCATCACATCGTAATGGCCATATATCAAAACCGTAGGCGCATCAAAGCCCACACGCTTTTCCGCATACACCAAAGGATTTCCGGAAGAAGGCATTACCCGGGCTTCATCCGCTCCTGCCTCCAACAGCAAATGTTTCCAATGTTCGGCACAAGCCACCATATCTGTCTTACGTGCCGGGTCGGCACTCACACTCGGAATGCGAATCAGACTGAACCACTCTTCCAAAAAACGGGCTTCATTTTCTTCGATATACTCTTTTACGCTTTTCGCCATATATTTTCCATTTAAAAATTTCACACCTTGCATTCTTTGCCCAAATATATAGAATATATTCCATTGTCCTGCACAATTTAAACATAAAAAAGCCTTCTGCTCCTTCAAACAGGAGCGGAAGGCTACATCTTTCCGAACGCGCTATGCTTAAATTTTCTTCGACCGGACGGAAGCTTCTCCGGAGCGCAACCCGTCTGAAGAGACTTTAACCGTAATTTTTCCGGGCTTAAATGTCGTTCGCACCGCCACGCGCATCAAACCTCCTTCGGCCTGCAACTCCGTATCGCCCGGAGCATGGTATTCCAAAGGTTTTCCTTCCGTGACATAGAAATTGTAAGAGCCTTTGTACACCCCTTCGCCTTCCACTTCAAACCTCAACTGGTTGTCGGCAAAAGGACACCAACGCCCTTCCTTGTCCACCACGCGCACCGTAGCGATGAAAGCATCCGAAGCATTGGCTTTCAATTCAAATCTTTCCCCGTCCGGTTTGGCTGCCGGTTCTTCGATTTCCACTTCCAAAGCGTACGGCTCGCCGGCAGAGGCGATCTCATCCTCGCAAACGGGACGTTTCCGTTCGTCCAGCCCCACGGCCTTGACCGTACCCGGCTCCCATAGGATGCCTTTCCACGTGCAGCGACGTGTCCGTGCCTCCGGTTCCACAATCCCACGGGACACCCCGTTGACGAAGAGTTCCACATAAGGACAGTTGCTCCACGCATCCACGTCCTGCAATCCCCGGAAGTTCCAATGGCTCTGCAAGGCCACACCGGGACGCTCGTCGAAAGGCACCCAAACGGCTTTCTCGAAAATCCGGTACAGCAATTTCGGGAAGCGGTTGCCGTCCATGGCGCACGAACCGAGGCTCTTTTGGTTACGCATGCCGTTGAGGTAAATGGTGTACCCCTCCCCGTACGTCTCGGCCAACATCCAGTTGATCCATCCGCATGCGCGTTTGTCCATGTTGTCGAAATAGTTCTCCACATAGTCCATCGAGAACTCTTTTTCATTATCGTAGTCGAAACGGGCGATGCACCAACTGGGCAAGCCCGACCAGTTCGTCCCGTAGACTTCCGTGTTCCACGAAGGGCTCCCTTCCACCTTCTCATAACGGTTCGTGTAGCCTATCACGACCGGTTCGTCCTTGTCCCACTCCGGAGGATAACCGTCGCGGTTCTGCACGAGGCGCGGCTGGATGTAATCCCATTTCTTCACCTGCTCCAACGTATAAGACGGCAAGTATTTCTCCCCATCATACGCCAAACCATTATTCGACTCCCAGATGACCACGCACGGATTGTTGCGATAAGTCACCATCACATCGCGGTCGTACTCCCTTTTATAGGTAATAGCCGGTTCGTCCTTCAACGCCCATTCATTGTCGCCGCTGTTGACGACCAACAAGATGCCGTAGCGGTCGCAAGCCTCGAACACTTCAGGGAAAGGCGGTTGGTGCCCCACACGCAGCGTATTACCGCCGCACCGGGCTATCCGGGCTACATCGTTCCACCAGAAAGCCGTAGGAACGGCAGCCCCCAATCCCGGGTAATTGTTCCGGTAACCGAAGCCGCGCAAAAAACATTTCTCACCGTTGACATAGCAAAAATCCTCGTCCCACGTGATTTGCCGGATGCCCCACGGACGGCTTTGCCTGTCCACCAGTCGTCCGTCCACGTAAACTTCATTCTCCACCGTATATAAATAAGGTGTACCGGAAGTCCCTATCGGATACCACAAATGGGGATGCTCCACCACTCCCGTACGGTCGAACAAAACGGTCTGGCCGCCTGCGGCACGGCGGGTGTCCTTGAAAGCCAAGGCCGTCTTGCCCTTCGCATCCTTCAAATACGTGCGCAGTTCCACGTCGCACGCCTCCGTGCCCGCATTCTCCACGTTCACCTGAAAACGCACTTCGGCTTTGTCTTTGGTAGCCGACACCGTCCCGAAATAAGTTCCCCACTTGCCCATAGGAGAATAAGAATCGAAAGGAATGTGCACCTTGTTCTTCTTGTGCAGGTAGACGGGGCAGACGATACCTCCCATGGCCTGACCGAAGCCTTCGTTGGTCCCGAAACCGGGCCAAGTGAAAAACGTACCCTCGGCATTGGACACCCTTACCGCTATCTGGTTCTCTTCTCCATAACGCAGGTAAGGCGTGATGTCCACCACAAAAGGAAGCGCGCTTCCCACATGGGTCACCGCTTCCGGCTGCTCCACCTTCGTATTGCTTCTTATCGGCGTACCGTTCACATACACCGCCGCCCCGATGTTCACTCCCTGGAACTCCAAGAAGAACATCCGGCCGCGGTCTTTGCCGTCTATGGTTATTTTCTTACGGTACCACGCTTCTCCGCGCCAGCAACGTTCACCCGTGCTGGTATTCAGGTAGGTATCCTGCTCATTGTAGCAATGGGGAATCCCTACCGTCTGCCATCCGGTATCGTCGAATGAAAGCGAAGCCATGGCCTCGGCCTGCCCTTGATCCTGCTCTGTTTCGGGATTCACTTCCACCTCGCTCAACGTCACAGGCACGTCCTGCCCCTGTTCGGCCTTGCACTTCAGTCCGGAGAAACGCACATAGCGGGCCGTGGCCTTGAACGACAAATCCAGATAAGTAGCCGTCACCGTCTCGGTGTACCCCACCGTTCCGGTATGCCCCACAGTCGTGAAGTCGCCCTCTTTATGAAGCACACAGAGCTTTTTGCCTTCCGAAAGGGTTTGCCAGTTGCTACCGTCGGCAGATACTTCCAACTTGACTTCCGCAAATCTCGTCCGGTCTGTGTCGAACCACAATTTCACGGAAGACAGGCGGACGGCTTTCCCCAAGTCCACAGTCCAAAAACCTCCTTCCTGCACATTCACCGGCTTCCATTCCGAGTGGACATCGCCGTCGTGAACCACAGAAACGGCCTTTCCGTCAAGAAATACCTGCGCATCCTTCGCCAAATTGATTTCCTGACGCACCACTTTCGTAAATTTCCATGGAGTCTCCCCCAAATTAATGCGTGTGGACACACTTTTAGCCTGCCCGCTGCCCGCAAAAGTCCACAGGCATAGCCACAACATTGACAATAAGCTTTTCCTCTTCATGTTTCAAACTGTAAATTAAGTTTTTTAGGTTGTGATTATTTTTAAAGAACCGCTTCCGCATTTCCTTGCCTTCTACCACGGGGAAATGCCATCCGGTTTCACATTAAAGTTCGTAAAAGTCTGTCGTTTTTGCAAACAGAAGAACAAAAATTAACGATGTGTACGCGCCCAACACAGTTCACCGGTGGGCATAAAAGGATTTATATCGGAAAAACATGGCTTTCCGTGCGAAGAACAAGCCGTAAACGCCTGCCCAAGGCCGAAAAAACGTAAAGATTCAGAAATTCAAAAACCAACCTGATTTTCAATCACTTGAATCCTCAAAATCAATCTGCGGAGAATGATGAAACGTTCTGCGCCAAACGGTAAATCAATCAAAGGAGATTGAAAAAACATTTGGCGCAGATTGATTTTTGTATATAAGTTTCTCCCGAAAAGGCTTGGAAACGGGAAAAGCCGGAATACGATTACTCCACCGTCACCGACTTGGCCAGATTGCGGGGCTGGTCCACATCCTTACCTTTGCACACGGCGATGTGATAAGCCAACAACTGCAAGGGAACGGACACCACCAAGGGGTCGAAGCATTCCATCGTCTCGGGCAACTCGATCACCTCGTCGGCCAACTCCCGTATCTTCGTGTCGCCTTTCGTCACGAGCGCAATGACACGTCCCTGACGGGCTTTTACCTCCTGGATATTGCTGATGAGCTTTTCGTACATCCCGTTACGTGTGGCGATGACAAACACCGGCATCTCCGAATCGATGAGCGCAATGGGGCCGTGCTTCATCTCTGCCGCCGGATACCCTTCGGCGTGGATATAGGAAATTTCCTTCAACTTCAAGGCACCTTCGAGCGCCACAGGATAACAGTAGCCGCGGCCCAGGTAGAGGCAGTTGTGTGCATAGGTGAAAATCTTGGCCATTTGGGCAATCTGCTCGTTTGCTTGCAACGCCTCTTTCATTTTCTCGGGTATGGCCACCAGTTCCCGCACCATCTTGACATATTCATCCTGGGAAATCGTTCCGCGTGCCTTGGCCAAAGCCAGCGTCAGCATGGCCAACACCGTCACCTGCCCCGTAAACGCCTTTGTAGAAGCCACGCCGATTTCCGGCCCCACATGGATGTAAGCCCCGGTATGCGTGGCCCGGGGGATGGAGGCCCCCACGGAATTACAGATACCGAACACGAAAGCCCCTTGCTTGCGTGCCAGTTCGATGGCGGCCAACGTATCGGCCGTCTCGCCGGACTGCGATATGGCAATCACTACGTCGGTAGGCAAAATGACAGGATTGCGGTAGCGGAACTCCGACGCATATTCCACGTACACGGGAATACGACAATAATTCTCGATAAGCTGTTGGCCGATAAGCCCCGCGTGCCACGACGTACCGCACGCCACGATGATGAAACGGCTCGCGCTCAACAGCTTGTCCTTATGGTCGATGACCGCCGAAAGCGTCACGTTGTCGGCATCTATATTGATACGCCCGCGCATGCAATCAAGCAGGCAATCCGGCTGTTCGAAAATCTCCTTGAGCATAAAATACGGATAGCCTCCCTTTTCCAATTGGCCGAGGTTGATGTCCACCGTTTTTACCGTAGGGTGCATGCGCGTGTTGTCCATATCCACCACTTTCAGCTCGTCTCCGGGACGGATGACGGCGATGTCCCCGTCTTCCAGATACACCACCTTGTCGGTGTATTCCACAATAGGGGTGGCATCCGAGGCCAGATAAAACTCATTGTCGTGCCCGATGCCCACCACCAACGGACTGCTCTTGCGTGCGGCAATGATTTGTTCGGGATGCCTTTTGTCCAATATCGCGATGGCGTAGGCACCGATGACCTCATGCAGGGCCACTTGTACGGCACCCAACAAGTCCAGGTCATTGCTCACCTGGATATATTCGATGAGTTGCACCAACACCTCGGAGTCCGTCTGGCTGCGGAACTTCACGCCACGTTGTTGCAAACGTTCCTTCAACGTGGCATAATTCTCGATGATACCGTTATGAATCAACGCCAGATTGCCCGATGCCGAGTAATGGGGATGGGCGTTTTCGGCGCACGGCTCACCATGCGTGGCCCAACGCGTATGGGCGATACCGATATGCCCGCTCACGTCTTTTGCTTCCGTCGAGCGTTCCAAATCGCTGACCTTGCCTTTCGCCTTATACACATTCAAATCACCCGAATTGCTGATCAAAGCCACACCGGCGCTATCGTAACCACGGTACTCCAGACGTTTAAGTCCTTTTATCAAAATGGGGTAAGCCTCTCTCTTACCTATATATCCGACAATTCCACACATATTCCATTTATTTTTCCAAAAGCAAACTTAGTAAAGTATAAACGCTTAAACATGATTTATCGTACAAATGTACGTTATTTTAAGCAATTTTAGTATATTTACGACCATGAAAATAAGATGCGGCTCGGCAGAGCCAAATTAGAAAACTGCGTTTTCATTTGTCTCTGCGCTCGCCTTTCACTATATTTGTGCGCATAAAAGAATAAGAATAAAATGGGATTTCTAAAAACATTGTTCGGCGGCCGGGAAGAATCCCCGGAAGAAAAAGCCGAAAAACGCCGCGAACGGGAATTCGACGTACTGAAATATGACGGTGTACGCGCCCGTAAAATGGGAGAGGTCAAATACGCCATACGCTGTTTTCGGGAAGCACTCGCCCTCCGGAACGATTCCGAAACCGCGAGTTACCTGGCCGAGGCTTTGCTCTCCGACAAACAAGCTGAAGAAGCCCGGAGCATTTTGGCCAAACTGGCCGAAGAACTGCCGGACCATATCGGCGTGTGGTTGGCCATGTCCCGTGCCGATGAAATGATGCAGGATTATACGCGCATGGACGAAGACTGCCGGGCTGCCCTGCAAATCGACAACGGCCATGCCGGAGCGCTCTACCGCTCGGCCCAAGCCAAACATGCCTTGCACGACGAGCTGAACGCCGTGGCCCTATTGACACAGGCCATCGTGCAGGACGAACATTTGACGGAAGCTTACCTGTTGCGGGCTGAAATTCTCCGCGACATGGGTAGCCTGACAGAGGCCGAGGCCGACATCGACCACTTACTCGAGGACGAGAAGGCACAACCGGCACCCGAAGAAGCCGTGATGTTGAAGGCCACCCTGCGGCTGCAACAAGGGGATGCCCCCACGGCCATTACCTATTATAATAAGGTAAAGACGCAAAACCCGTTGATGGGCGAGGCATACGTGGGACTCAGCACGGCATACGCCGCCAACCGGCAGCTCGACCGGGCACTGTCCACACTGGACGAAGCCGTAGAACTCATGCCGGACTTTAGCGAAGGATACAAAGAACGCGGACGCATCAAACTGATGCTCAACGACAAAGTCGGAGCGGCCGACGACCTGAAAAAAGCGTTGGAGACCTCGCCGGAAGCCGCCAAAGCCCTCGAAGGACAGTTCAGCAACATAGAACAAGAGATGAACGAACAATACAAAAACCGCAACCCTTACGGTTTCTAAATGTAATCAAAATCAGGTATTCTTTCACATTTTTCCCGTTTAAGAGGAAAAAAGCGGTGAAAACATTTGCCGGGAATGAAAAAATCCCTAATTTTGCAACAAATTCAGAAATACGAAGATGAAAGAATTATTCAACACATATTTTTATTTCTTCTTTTACTTTTACTTTAGCCATAAAGTGAAGCGGGAGTTCGTATGTGTACCAAACAGAAAATTATACTAACCCAATAAAACATGAGGTCCCGCTTCCTACCGAAGCGGGACTTTTTTGTGAAAACGACAAAACAAGAACAATGAAACGAATTGCAATCCAAGGTATCAAAGGGTCGTACCACGACATGGCAGCCCATTACTTCTTCCACAACGAGGACATCGAGCTTATCTGCTGCTCCACGTTTGAAGAAGTCTTTGCCACGGTAAAGGACGACAGTACGATACTCGGCATGGCTGCCATCGAAAATACCATTGCGGGCAGCCTGTTGCACAATTACGAATTACTTTGCGACAGCGGACTGACCATCGTGGGCGAGCATAAGCTGCGCATTTCCCACAGCCTGCTCTGCCTCCCCGACGACAATCTGGAGGACATCACCGAGGTACATTCCCATCCGGTAGCCCTGATGCAATGCCGCGAATTTCTGGCCCGGCATCCCCGTCTGAAAGTCGTGGAAGGTGAGGACACGGCCGGCTCTGCGGAAATCATCAGCCGGGAACAACTGCGCGGACAAGCCGCCATCTGTTCCAAATTCGCAGCCCCACTGTACGGCATGAAAGTATTGGAAGAAGGCATCGAGACCAACAAACACAATTTCACCCGTTTTCTGGTATTCAGCCAACCGCAACGCGCCAACCTGCTGCGCGATATCCGTCAGACCAACAAAGCCAGTCTGGTATTCACCCTTCCCCACGAAGAAGGCTCGCTCTCGCAGGTGCTGTCCATTCTCTCTTTCTATAAATTGAACCTGACCAAAATACAATCCCTCCCCCTCGTGGGAAAAGAATGGCAATATATGTTTTACGTAGACTTGGGCTTCGACGATTATACCCGCTATTCGCAAAGCATCGATGCCATTACCCCACTGACCAAAGAACTCAAAATATTAGGAGAATATCAAGATGGAAGACAAACTATATAATTTCCGCATACAGCCGGCCGAACGGCTGAGTTCCGTACAGGAATACTATTTTTCAGTAAAACTCAAAGAGGTGGCACGCATGAACGCCGAAGGCAAGGACATCATCAGCCTGGCTATCGGAAGTCCGGACATGCCGCCCTCACCCCAAACCATAGAAACGCTGTGCGAAGAAGCCCGACATGCCGATGCACACGGCTACCAACCCACGACGGGTATTCCCGAACTGCGCCGGGCGATGGCCGATTTCTATAAACGGTGGTACGACGTGGACTTGGATCCGGCCTGCGAAATACAGCCGCTTATCGGCTCCAAGGAAGGCATTCTCCACGTCACGCTGGCCCTGGCCAATCCGGGCGACCGCGTACTGGTGCCCAATCCGGGATATCCTACTTATACGTCACTCAGCAAAATCCTCGGCCAGCAAATCACCTATTATGACTTGCTGTCCGAAAACGGCTGGCAACCCGACTTCAAAGCCTTGGAAGAAATGGACCTGACGGGCGTGAAAATCATGTGGACCAACTATCCCAACATGCCGACGGGTGCCAACGCCCGACGCGAGACGTACGAAAAACTGGTAGACTTTGCCTTGCGCCACAACCTTGTCATCGTGAACGACAACCCATACAGCTTCATTCTGAACCACGAACGCCTCAGCATCCTGCAAGTCCCCGGTGCCAAACGCTGTTGCATCGAGTTCAACTCTATGAGCAAGAGCCACAACATGCCGGGCTGGCGTGTGGGCATGTTGGCCACGAACGCGGAATTCGTGAAATGGATTCTTAAAGTGAAGAGCAATATCGACTCGGGAACCTTCCGCCCGATGCAGCTCGCCGCCGCTGCCGCTTACCGGAACGACGCCCAATGGCACGAAGAGGCCAACATACATGTGTACGCCGAACGACGGGCATTGGCCGAAGAAATCATGCACACGCTAGGCTGCACTTTCGACCCGACGCAAGTGGGCATGTTCCTTTGGGGACGCATCCCGGAAAGTTGCGACAATGTGGAACAACTCACGGAGAAGATTCTGCACGAAGCACGGGTCTTCATTACGCCGGGATTTATCTTCGGCAGTAACGGCAGCCGGTATATCCGGATTTCGCTTTGCGCCAAAAAAGAGAAAATAGCCGAAGCACTGGAACGCATCCGAAAAGTATTTTAAACACCAACAAGCATAGAATTAAAAACATAACGATATGGACGATTTACGATTAACTTCCCTGAACCTTCCGGGAATAAACGAAAACAAGCGACCACTCGTCATCGCCGGCCCCTGTAGTGCCGAAACCGAGGAACAAGTCATGACCACCGCCCGGCAACTGGCCGAAAAAGGATTCACGATATTCCGTGCCGGTGTGTGGAAACCGCGTACCAAGCCGGGAGGATTCGAAGGTATGGGCGAGGCCGCATTACCCTGGCTGCAACGCGTCAAGGAAGAAACCGGCATGCTGGTATCCACCGAAGTGGCTATGCCCAAGCATGTGGAAGCGTCTCTCAAAGCCGGAGTGGATTTGCTTTGGGTCGGAGCACGCACTACGGCCAATCCTTTCGCCATGCAGGAACTGGCCGACTCTCTGAAAGGTGTGGACATCCCGGTTCTGGTCAAAAACCCGGTGAATCCCGACATCGAACTCTGGATCGGTGCTTTGGAGCGCATCAACGGAGCGGGCATCACACGTCTGGGAGCCATCCACCGCGGATTCTCCAGCATCGACCAGAAAATCTACCGCAACGCTCCCATGTGGCACATCCCCATCGAACTGCATCGCCGTTTCCCCAACTTGCCCGTCATCTGCGACCCGAGCCACATCGGCGGACGCCGCGACCTGATTGCCCCGCTCTGCCAACAGGCCATGGACATGGGATTCAGCGGATTGATAGTAGAGAGCCACTGTAACCCGGATTGTGCATGGAGCGACGCCAAACAACAAGTCATGCCCGATGTGCTCGACTTCATACTCGACCGTCTGGTGATACGCGAGAACGTGGAAATGACAGAAAGCCTGTCGGCCCTACGCAAACAAATAGACGCACTGGACAACGACCTGATGGACCTGCTGACCCGCAGGATGCGTGTGAGCCGTGAAATCGCGACTTACAAAAAGGAGCATGACATGGCTGTCGTGCAAACCGGACGCTACTCCGAGATTCTCGACAAACGGGGAGCGCAAGGAGTGTTATGCGGCATGGATGCCGAGTTCGTGAAAAAAATCTATGAAGCCATCCACGAGGAAAGCGTGCGTCAACAAATGGACATCATTAATAAGTAAGCACGGACAGAAAGAACAAACATCATGAGAATACTTATCTTAGGAGCCGGAAAAATGGGCTCATTCTTCGTGGACTTGCTGAGTTTCGACCATGAGACGGCAGTATATGACATCGACGCCAAACGGCTGCGGTTCATGTACAATACGCAACGTTTCACCTCGATGGACGAAATAGACGCATTCCGCCCCGAACTGGTCATCAATGCCGTGACGCTGAAATATACACTGGATGTCTTCCGGCAAGTGATTCCCCACCTGCCTCAAGACTGTATCCTGAGCGATATCTCGTCCGTCAAAACGGGATTCAAGGAGTTTTATGAAGGTGCAGGTATGCGTTATGTCAGCACACACCCGATGTTCGGTCCCACGTTTGCCAATCTGGGGAGCCTGAACCACGAGAACGCCATCGTCATCAACGAAGGCGACTATATGGGGCGCATCTTTTTCCGCGACTTATACAGTCGGCTCGGATTACATGTCTGCGAATATTCGTTCGAGGAACACGACGAGACCATGGCCTACTCGCTCAGTATTCCTTTCGTGTCGACCTTCACCTTTGCTGCGGTGATGAAGCATCAGGATGCACCGGGCACGACATTCAAACGCCATCTGAAAATAGCCCAGGGCGTGCTGAGCGAAGACGACTGCCTCCTTCGGGAAATCCTTTTCAACCCGCGTACCAAAAGTCATGTGGAGCGCATCCGTGAAGAGTTGAAAAACCTCATCCACATCATCGACGAGCGCGACGAAGAAGGACTGAACCGCTACCTGACACGTATCCGGGAAAACATCAAATAAAAACCCCTGAAAACCTAAAGTCCAATCGTATGTCCAACTTTCCATTGTACAGATCCGGACATACGGTTGGGCTTTTTTTAAACAAGGAAACGATTTATAACAAACACGGACATGAAAAGGAAAATAAATGGCTATCTTTGCGAACATGAAAAGAATTATTCTGATTACAGGGGGAGAACGCTCCGGTAAAAGCGTGTATGCCGAACAGTTGGCACTGCGACTGTCCGAACAACCTGTTTACATGGCCACGGCACGTATTTGGGACGAAGAGTTCCGCCAACGCGTACGCATCCACCGCGAACGGCGAGGACCGCAATGGACCAACATCGAGGAAGAAAAACATCTGAGCCGTCACGACCTGACAGGACGGACGGTATTGGTGGATTGTGTCACGCTGTGGACCACGAATTTCTTTTTCGACTATACGCCGCAGCCGGGCTCTCCGGTCCCGACCCCCTCCGACACCGTGGAAAGCCGACAGGCTCAAGCCGGAATCCGGCAAGTAGAGGAGACGCTGCAAACCGTGAAAGAAGAATTCCTACGATTCACTTCGCAGGAGGCGACTTTTATATTCGTAACCAACGAAATCGGGATGGGCGGCGTATCGACAAACGAAGTGCAACGCCGCTTTACCGACTTGTTGGGTTGGACCAACCAATTCGTAGCGTCCCAAGCCGATGAGGTCTATCTGATGGTGAGCGGTATTCCTGTGAAAATCAAATGAACATGAAAACATTCCGAATCACAGCTCCGGACGAGGCTTTACGTCCTGTCCTGCAAAACAAAATAGACAACCTGAACAAGCCGAAGGGGTCGATGGGACGGTTGGAAGAATTGGCCCTGCAAATCGGTCTGATACAACACACGCTCTCACCGGAATTGCGTCATCCGTGTCACCTTTTGTTCGGTGCCGACCATGGAATCGAACGCGAAGGAGTCAGCATATCCCCTCGCGAAATCACCTGGCAACAGATGATTAATTTCAGCCGGGGAGGAGGCGGGGTGAACCTGTTCTGCCGCCAGCACGGTTTCGAACTGTTCCTGATAGATATGGGGGTGGACTACGATTTGCATTCCTATCCCGGTATCATCGACTGTAAAGTAGCACGCGGTACACGGAACTTCCTTCACGAAGCGGCCATGACGGAAGAGGAAACGGACCAATGTATAGAAACCGGTGCCCGCATGGTGACAGAATGCCACAAACGGGGCTGCAACGTCGTCAGCATAGGCGAAATGGGAATTGGCAACACCTCTCCTTCTTCCATTTGGATGCACTTACTGACCGGCACGCCGTTGGAAATGTGCGTGGGGGCGGGAGCCGGACTGAACAATGCCGGTATCCGTCACAAATACGAGGTTCTACAAAGCGCTATACAGCGTTTCCGCACCCATCATCCTGACCTGCAAGATGCCGATGTCCGTTCGACCCGATACGCCACGGAAGTGCTCCGTTGGTTCAGCGGCTTCGAAATGACGGCGGCTATCGGTGCGATGCTGCGTGCCGCCGAACTGGGCATGGTGATTCTGGTAGACGGTTTCATCATGACGGCCTGCATGCTGATGGCCTCACGGCTTTATCCGGCCATACGCCACTATGCCGTGTTCTGCCACGAAGGCGACGAGGCCGGACACCGGCGGATGCTCGAAGCCTTGCATGCCCGCGGACTGCTCCAAATAGGACTGCGCCTCGGTGAAGGTACAGGCGCCTTGTGCGCTTATCCGCTCTTGCAATCCGCCGTCCGCATGCTCAACGAAATGAACAACTTCGAGAACGCTCATATTACCAAATATTTTTAATCCCGCATCCCGCTATGACAGACCGACTATGGGCCTCACTGATGTTCTTCACGCGCCTGCCTTTCTGGCGCATCCGGCAAGTGGACGCCGAGTGTTTCAAACACGTGGTGGACTACTGGCCGTTCGTAGGCTGGCTCACGGGAGGTACGGCCGCCCTCGTTTTCTGGCTTGTTTCAGGGATTCTACCGGTCACCACGGCAGCTTTGGCGGCGATAGGCACACGCCTGTGGCTTACCGGTGCCTTGCATGAAGACGGATTGGCCGACTTCTGCGACGGATTCGGCGGAGGGACCACGCGCGAACGTACATTGGCCATCATGAAGGATTCCCATATCGGTACGTATGGTGTCCTGGGACTGGTCTTCTACATCGGACTGCTAATCAGTCTGATCTCAGCCCTGCCGCTTTATGTGGCTCCGGCCATTATCTTCACAGCCGACGTGTATGCCAAAGCATGCAGCAGTTTCATCATCCTGCAACTCCCCTACGCCCGAACGGCGGAACAAGCCAAAGCGGGTGTCGTTTACTCCGTCTGGAATAAGCAAGCAGCCGCAGGCCACGTATTCCGTTGCCTGCTCGCCCTTGTCCCATGCGTGATGTGGCTCCTGTCCGGCCCGACCGCTTTCCCTCTTTGGGCTTTTCTGGTTCCTCCGGTAACGGAACTTTTGCTCACCGGCTGGATGAAACGCCGGTTGCAAGGTTATACGGGCGACTGTTGCGGTGCCTTGGTTTTGCTCTGTGAGTTGAGTTTCTATTTATCTATTGTCATACTTTACCATTTTATATAATCCCGTCATGGAAATCTATTTAGCCCGACATACCTCAGTAGACGTCCCACGCGGCACTTGCTACGGTTTTACGGACGTTCCCCTCCGTGCCACATTCCGGTGCGAAGCCACTGCCACCCGGCTGCGGTTGGGCGGCCTCACTTTCGACCACGTGTACACCAGTCCGCTCAGCCGTGCGGCCAAATTGGCCGCATTCTGCGGTTATCCCGATGCCGAACGAGACGAACGGCTGAAAGAAATGAATATGGGCCACTGGGAGATGCAACGTTTCGACGACATCATCGACGAACGGTTGCAACTTTGGTACGACGATTTCCTGAACCAACCGACCACAGGCGGGGAATCGTTCCGCGACCTTTACGCCCGTGTAGCAGCCTTTCTGGACGAACTGAGCAAGAAAGACTATCGGCGTGTAGCTGTCTTCGCCCACGGCGGAGTACTGATTTGCGCCCAAGTGTATGCCGGTGCCATCCCGTTGGAAGACGGGTTCAAACATCTGACATCCTACGGTGGCGTAGTGAAAATCAATATCTGAAAATCATGAAACATATATTCCATTATTCCATCTTACTCGTCTGCTTGTCCGTGCATCTGTCCATGATGGCAATGCCTTATACCTTCAGCCGCCTGGATGCCTCAGACGGCCTAAGCGACAATCAAGTGCAACATATCCTGCAGTTACCGGACGGACGAATGGTTTTCACCACTTTAGGCAATATCAACCTATATGATGGCATGCGATTCCATTACATCCACCGGAACGACTCCGATGTATATGCCATCAAGGATTATCACGGGCATTACCATGTATATGCAGGCCATCACGACAGGCTTTGGGTCAAAGAATACGGCAAAGTATGGTGTCTTGACCTACGACATGAACAATACCTCAAAAATCCCGAGACAGTATTCCTCGAAACAGGTATACGGGAAAAAGTGACCGACTTATTCGTAGACTCTGAAAAAGACCTGTGGCTGGTCACGCCCAAAGGCATCTGGGAAGCTAAAAAGAAACGTTATCTCCTTCTCCCGAAAGATGCCGGAGAACTGCAAGACGTTGAGGTTTCAAACGATCGAATTTACTTGTTTTTCAGCTTCGGCGAAGTAATATGTTATTCACAAAACCAAGGTAAACCGCTTTATCGTAAAGCGGCTTATCCTGAGAACGAACGTACAAATTACAGCCGCACTTCACTCGTTGTCAAAGGACCTGATGGAAATTTTTACCAGGTCCGGAGCGGCAAGAAGTCCGGCTTATTTGTCTTTTCCCCCCAATCACGTACCTGGAGACTATTATTAGAAACCCACAGTCCCTTGCATACGCTAATTGTCCCCTCCCACGACATAGCTTATATCAGCAGCCTGAATGGCATTTGGTCGATAAGCCTACCGAAGGGCAAAGCCCGTTTCCAATCCAGCTTGCGCACAACCGACGGTAAACAATTACAAACCGACCTCAATACCATCTACCAAGACCGTCAACAAGGTATTTGGTTAGGTACAGGAAACCGAGGCATACTCTATACGCACCCCGAGCGCTTCAAATTCATTTCCACCCCCACATTTGAAGAATTACCTCTCGCTCCCCATACCAAAGGAGAAAACGGAATCCCCTACAAACATCCGACTATATTCCAAGGACAATCTTATAATGACGTATATACCGACCGGAAAGGACGCACATGGGCCGGCACCCCAGACGGGTTACGCCTATTCCTCCCCTGTCAAACTGGCTTCCGTACCTTCTATACAGAAGACGGATTGCCAAACAATTTCATCCATGCCATTACAGAAGATGCACACGGGCAAATATGGGTTTCCACCAGCGACGGTATTTCCCGTATGTCTATCAACGAAAAAGTAGATTCGGCATGGTTTACCAACTACCGTTACGAAGACGGCACGCTCAAAGGAGAATACCGTAACCAAGAAGTACAAACCTTACCGGATGGTCGTATACTAATGGGAGGTGTGGACGGTTGGACGTTATTCCATCCTGACAGCGTGGAAATTCCCCATAAGGACTTTTCCCCTCTCCTTATCGGTTTGTCTTTGTACGGAGAACCAATACACATCACCCCCTCTGATTCCATAAACTCTATTTCTCTTCTTCCGCAAGCCCCTCCCTACGTCAAGCATTTCGAGTTCAATTACCGGCAGAACCACATCGGCTTCGACTTCTCCTCCCTGAACTATGCCTGGCCCACTCACACATATTATCGTTACCGTCTCATCCACAGTGGAGATTCCACATGGCATGTAGTCCACCCACAATCAAACGGCGGTATTATAGACCACAAAGGCAACTTGCATTTGGCATTTTCCCTTCTTCCTCCAGGAAACTACCGTCTGGAAGTTATGGCATCCACACAATCCCGTATTTGGAACGGTCCTGTCACAGAGATTACATTCATAATTCACGCCCCGTGGTGGCTTAGTCGTTGGGCATACGCGACCTACATTTTCCTGCTCCTATTTCTGGCAGTTACCGGAATACGCTTATATGTACGCCAAACCAAACGCCGTATCCTACGTCGCCACAAAGAAGACATTCTACTTCTACGTATCCAACACCTTATTGAACGATGCGATAACTATGAACAGCAAGTTTCAATAGCCACTACACGTGCTTGCCCCCCCCAAGAAAAAGAAGAGCCACCCATCAATTCCACAGATAGTGATTTCTTAAATAAAGCTGTAGAGTTGGTAGAAGCCCATCTAAACACTCCAGGGTATACAGTGGAACAACTTAGCAAGGACTTATGTATGGAACGTAGCGGATTGTATAAAAAGTTAAATACTTTAATAGACAAATCGCCCAGCCTGTTTATCCGGAGCATACGTCTGAGACGGGCTGCCGATCTCATCAGAAAAGGCGGAATGAACATGGCGGAAATAGCGGAACAAGTGGGATTCAGTTCAGCCAGTTATATGAGCAAGTGCTTTCAGGAAGAATTCGGCTGCAAACCCTCAGAATACATAGAAAAAGAGCAAGAATCAACATAATTACCACATGTTTCAACATAGTTGGTACCAAGTTCTGCTTGTTTCGGCATAACTTTGCCCCGTCAACATTAAACTTAAAAGTTTACCAAACATGAGAAAAACCTTATTAGTAATTTGCGGCATAGCTTGCGTGACTGGCTTGCATGCCCAAGACGTAGAACGGACTCAGGACGGAGCCAAGAATTTTATCCGCACCCAAAACGTTACGGAAGAAATACGTTTTTACTCCGACGACATCGTACGTGTCATCAAGTATCCTTCCCGTCACCTCCCGGACAAAAAAAGTTATCCCGTCATCAAAACCCCGGAAGACGTAAACCTGTCCTACACGGAACAAGAAGGCAATCTGTCCATAAAGACGGGGAATATGGAAGTCGTCATGGACAAGAATTCGGGAAAAATCACTTTCAAGGATGTCCAAGGCAATTTATTAGTGCAGGAAAAAGAATTCGGCACAAACTTCATTCCGTGCAAAGACGGGCCGTATGACAGTTACCGCGTCAGCCAACGGTTCATGATGAGCCCCGATGAAACTTTATATGGCCTTGGGCAGCAACAAACCGGCAAACTGAACCAACGCGACCAGGAATTGACGTTGCGTAACGAAAACACCCGAGTGTGCATCCCTTACATCACTTCAGAAAAAGGTTATGGCATCTATTGGGACAACCCGTCTCCCACTGTGTTCTCCGACACCCCTCAAGAAACAAGTTTCAATAGCGAGGTGGGCTACATGAGCGACTATTACTTTATTTATAAAGACGGTACGCAAGACGGTGTCATTGCCGGCATACGCGATCTCACCGGCCAAGCCACCATGCTTCCGCTTTGGACTATGGGGTACTGGCAATGCCGTGAACGCTACAAAAGCCCGGATGAACTCTGCGAAGTGTTGGACAAACACCGTGAACTCGGCGTACCATTGGACGGCATCGTGCAAGACTGGCAATATTGGGGATGCGACTCCAACTGGAATGCCATGAAGTTCATGAATCCGCGTTACATCAACAAAATGGGCGACGAAGCATGGATGAAATACTTGCCGAATGGTGAAGACCCTAATGCCAAATACCCGGAACCACGCATCAAGACTCCGAAAGAAATGGTGGAATACGTGCACAAAAACAATGCCCACCTGATGATTTCCGTCTGGGCCAGCTTCGGACCTTGGACAGAGCAATACAAGGAATTGGACGCCATGAATGCACTACTGAAATTCGAGACTTGGCCGCGCAATGCCGGTGTGCATCCTTACGACCCATTCAACCCTAAGGCACGCGACCTCTATTGGCGTTATTTGAAAAACCTCTATGATTTGGGCATAGATGCATGGTGGACCGATTCTACAGAACCAGACCGCTTCGACATGGGCGAGAAAGAATTCAGTCTTCCCACAGCAGACGGCACTTTCCGTAGTGTACACAATGCTTTCCCCCTCTTAAGCAACCAAGGCGTATATGAACACCAACGTGCCGTATCGGACAGCAAACGATTGTTTCTCATGACTCGCTCCTCCTACCTCGGACAACAACGCTATGGTTCTTTCTGCTGGAGTGGCGATATTGTATCCCAATGGAATGTAATGCGCAAACAAATCGCAGGCGGACTGAACTACTCCCTCTGCGGCATACCTTATTGGAATACCGATATCGGTGGTTTCTTCGGCTGGGAATACGGTAACAATTGGAAAGACGTTGCCATGCAGGAACTGCAAGTGCGTTGGATGCAATGGGGCTGCTTCATGCCTATCATGCGCAACCACTGTTCCTCTCCCATGGAAAGCGAGATTTATAAGTTCGGAGAAGAAGGTTACTGGGCCTACGACGCACAGAAAAAATTCATAGAACTGCGCTATCGCCTCTTACCTTATATATATAGCCTCTGTGGCGAAGCAACCCAAGCCAGCGGCAGCATCATGCGCCCGTTCGTCATGGACTTCCCCCGCGATAAGAAGGCCATCCGCGTAGACAACGAATACATGTTCGGCCGTAACCTGCTAGTCATGCCCGTCACCGACTCTCTCTATACGTATTACGACAAAGGCGCACACAAAGGATTCACGTCCGTACCGGATGTGGCCAAAGCCGTAAAGAACGTGGAAGTCTACCTGCCGCAAGGCGCAAAATGGTATAACTTCTGGACCAACGAAATGCACAGTGGCGGACAAACGGTCTCCATGCCCTGCCCCATCGACATCATGCCGGTGTACGTGAAAGCCGGTTCCATCCTGCCTTTCGGACCCGCCGTGCAATATACGTCAGAAAAGAAGTGGGACAATTTGGAAATCCGTGTCTATCCGGGAGCCGATGCCGACTTCACGCTCTATGAAGACGAAGGCGACAACTACAATTACGAGAAAGGGGCTTTCAGCCAAATACGCTTCCATTGGGACGATGCTGCACGCACATTGACCATCGGGGAACGCAAAGGCGACTACAAAGGCATGCTAAAGAAACGCAACTTCCGTATCCTCGTAGTGAACCGCCAATCCCCTTCGGGTGACAAAGAGCCGCCCCAATTCAGTCGCTCCGTACGTTACAACGGAAAAGCACAAACCATCAAATTGTAAAAATTTTCAAACAACGAAACGCCGCACACCTTTGAGATTCATTATCGCAAGTGTGCGGCTTCCGTTTGGTCCGGGCACAGCCCTTAACTCCATTTTGGGAAACAGCAAGTCATCAATGGAACATATCCCCCCCTACACAGGAATTTACCAAAAAGTTCCTTCATCTTTCAGGATGCGTAGTAAGACACTCATAATCTAACATTTACGAACTGAAAGATGTTTCAGGTACCTTCCAGCCATGTTTCATTTAGTTTGGCGCAGAACGGAAAATCATTCGGCTGAGATTGAAAAAACGTTTGGCGCAGAACTTTTCACCGCTTTCTGCAATGAAAGAAAGCTGAAAGATACCTAAAGCCTCATTCAGTCCACAACGCACTATATAACAAACATTTATCATACACCCTGAAAAATGAAAGACTGTTTTGCAAAACTCTTAGAGAGGAGCGTATGGGAAAGAAGTCCCTCTGATTCCCCTTCCCAATTCTTGCATTTATTATCCAATTTCTGAATAACATAATCCTACTTTAGAGATGTTTATTTCTATACCTTTGTATAAAGAAATTTAGGACTATATTAATCTAATTTTTATTTTTAGCATATTAAAATTTAAGGTTATGAAAAATAAAATCAGACCAATCTTATCTATGGGTACGGTGTTGCTCTCGTTCATGCTAACGACTTTATTCCCGAGTTGTAACGACGAACTCCCTGCTGACAGTTATTACACTTTCACGGGGGAAATGATGAGCGACTTTTTGAAGAACCATGAAGACTTCAGCCAATTCAGGCGAATCGTAGAACGAGCCGGAAGAATGGACTTGCTGGCAAGCCGCGGAGCGCGGACACTATTTCCTCCCGTAAACTCCGGAGTAGAGGACTTCCTAAAAGAGAGAGGATATACATCCGTTGAAGATATACCTGCTTCGTTCTGCGACACGCTCGTTAAAGCCTGCCTGGTGGAACGGATGCTATACACCTATAACCTGTCCGAGACCCATCAGGAAAGCAACCAACTTGATTTGCCTGTAATCATCGTGACCGACGGTGACACG